>Ga0172373_10000270_pt1 | contig 83849 bp, 75 predicted proteins | sample Lak10m_2_FD_114546 | JGI IMG/M metagenome (GOLD analysis project Ga0172373, IMG submission 114546) | Freshwater microbial communities from Kabuno Bay, South-Kivu, Congo - kab_092012_10m | ecosystem: Environmental > Aquatic > Freshwater > Lake | place: Democratic Republic of the Congo...
CGCTCGCGCCAGCGTCGTTGCTCCTCCTCGGCGTAGTACCCTGAATACGCGGTCGTCGTCGCGCCTAGCTGGCGCGGCTGCGGGGCTCGACATATGCCTGGAACTTCTGAATCACCCCACTAGCTCAGGAAGCGCTCGATCTCTTCGGCGCGCTCGGCGGCGTCTTCCTCGCCCAGCTCCAGCAGCCGGCGCAGGTAGTCGCCCTGGAACATGACCAGCGAGATGAGATCGTTCGTGCGCGTCTGCTTCGTGCCCAGGCCGCGCGTCAGGAAGCGGAAGGTGCGCGGCAGGCGCGCCTCGTAGTCGTTGGCGATGCGGCCGAGGTCGCGTGACGGTCGCAACAAGAGCAGGTCGACCGGACGCAGCTGGCCGCGCTTCTCGGGCGGCAGATCCTTCAGCAGCTGGTTGATGCGCTCGAGACGCAGCGCATCGCCGTCGAACTGATCGAGGAAGATCGCGCTCATCACGTCGCCGAAGATCTGCGCCGGCGGCGGGTAACCCTTGAGCACGTGCATGCGCGTCTCGGCCATGTCGGGCACGTGGCGCGTCGAGATCGCCAGGACCTTGCCCGCGCCGAGGTGCACGGCCGGCGCGAGCGGTGCGGTCAGGCGCATGCCCCCGTCACCGTAGAAGCCGTTCTCGACCTGCACGGCCGGGAAGAAGATCGGCAGGGCGGCCGAGCCCATCACGTGCTCGACGCGCAGCAGGCAGGTGCGGCACACGCGGTCGGCGCGCTCCCAGGGTTCGATGTCGCGGCCCTGCACGAACGTGACCGAGCGTCCGGTCGTGTAGCTCGCGGCGGTGACCGCCACGGCGCGCACCGCGCCGCGCGTCAGGTTGTCGCCGACTCCCGTGATCTCGCCGTCCCGCGCGTGCAGCACCCGCCCGAGGAACTCGCGGAGCGGGCCGGTGTCGACCATGCCGTGGTGCTTCGGACGGAAGTGGCCGCCCGAGACGAGCGCCAGACCCGACTCGACCATGTGCGTGAAGAGCCCCAGCGCGCCGACCCGGAAGACGTCCTCGACCGAGAGGTTGCGCCACAGGTCGCAGAGCTTCTCGACGCGCTCCGGGATCGGGTCGGGGTGGGCGCCGAGGAAGGCGGCGTTGATCGCCCCGGCGGACACCCCGGTGATGATCGGCACCTCGAGCTCCGGGAAGCGGCGGGCGATCCAGCGCAGGGCCCCGACCTGGTAGGCGGCGCGGGCGCCGCCGCCGCTCATCACGAGGGCCAGCTCACCGGTGCGTGCCATCTGGGGCGCAGTGTGTCGTTCGGTGGAGGCGGGGAAAAGCATGCACCTTCGCCTGGGCCAGGGCGAAACGCTCGGGACGGATCGGCACGTAGGAGCTCCGTTCCGTAGTCCGGGCAGGCTACTTTCGTGGCCGGCCGGGCCCGGCACCCGCGGGTCCTCTCGCTCCTCCGTCTCCACGCCACCGAACATGCGTCCCTACCTCCCGATCGGGCTCCTCCTCCTGGGTTCCTCCTGCACCATCACCAGCGTCGGCTCGGAGGACGCGCCGCCGCGGGTCGAGGCCGAGGGCCTGGTGGAGGGGCATGCGGCCCTGGGTTGGCGAGACGAGAGCCGGCTCCTGCGCCTGGACCTTCTGGACGGCTCGAGCGACGGGGCCCTGGCCGAGTTCACGCTGTGGCGGCTCCTGCGCCTCGAGGTGGGGGCCCTGGGGCTCGGCGTGGGGCTCGGGCCGATCGACCTCGCCCTGGGAACCCTCTTCTACGAGCCCGAGGTGCCGCAGATGACCTCGGAGCGCGGGTCCCGTCCGGAATCCGGGACCGCCGCGCCGGCCACGTCCGACGATTGTGAGATCTGTCGTCGGGCGCGCGAGGAAGCCGCGGGGCAGTGAGCCGGCCGGGTAGCATGCGCGCCCCTTTCCCCGGGACGAACATGCACCTGCGCCCACTCCTCTGCCTCGCTCCGCTGGCCCTCGCTCCGCTGCTCGCCTTCGCCCCCTCGCGGGCGCAGGACGAGGCCGAGCAGGAGGCGCGCGAGGAGGCCTTCGCCGAGCTGCTCACGAACGCACGTCTGACGGGCATCTTCACCGACGACACGCGTCCCGAGCTCGTGCCCCAGAAGGACAGCTACACGATCACGAAGGCCGAGTGCCTCGAGGACGGCATGTGGCGCATCGAGTCCCTGATCGAGTACGGGGGCAACAGCGTCAAGGTGCCGCTCTTCATCCGCGTGAAGTGGGCCGGCGACACGCCCGTGATGACGCTCGACAACCTCGAGGTCCCCGGTCTCGGCACCTTCACCTGCCGCATCCTGTTCCACGGCCAGGCCTACGCCGGTCTGTGGCGCGGTTCGGGCCACGGCGGTGCGATGTCGGGCGTGATCGAGCGGATCCCGTCCGAAGAACGGGCGAAGTGAGTCCGGCGCGCGCGCAGCGCTCGGGTCAGATCGTGAAGTACTTGGCGTCGGGGTGGTGCACCACGAGGGCCGAGGTCGACTGCTCGGGGACCAGCTGGTGTTCCTCGGAGAGCGTCAGGCCGAGGCGCTCGGCGCCGAGCAGCGCGAGCAGCGCCTCCTGGTCGGCCAGGTTCGGGCAGGCCGGGTAGCCGAAGCTGTAGCGTGAGCCGCGGTAGCCTTGCTTGAAGAGTTCGCGTAGCTCGCGCGCGTCGTCGCCGGCGATGCCGAGCTGGGCACGCAGCTCCTTGTGCACGTACTCGGCCAGCCCCTCGGCGGCCTCGACCGACAGGCCGTGCAGGTGCAGGTAGTCCTGGTAGCGGTCGGCCGCGAACCACTCGCGCGCCGTGTCGCTGGCCTGCTGACCGACGGTGACGACCTGCAGGCCGATCACGTCGGGTTCGCCGTCCTGGCGGAAGAAGTCGGTGATGCACAGGCGCTTCTTCTCCTTCTGGCGCGGGAAGGTGAAGCGCGCGGCCTCCTTGCCGTCGCTGGCAGGATCGAGCAGCACGAGCGTGTTGCCCTCGGGCACGCAGCGCCAGAAGCCGTAGGCGGCCTTCGGCACGAGGATGCGCTCGCGCTCGCACTGCTTCGCCAGCGCGTGGAAGGTCGGGCGCACGACCTCGGCCACGAAGCGCTCGTGCTCCTTGGTCGAGCGGCCCTTGCGGCGGTAGCCCCACTGGAACTGGAACAGGGTCGTCTCGTTGATGTAGGGCAGGATCGTCTGCAGCGAGATGCCCTCGACCAGGCGCGGCCCGAGGAAGGGGGCGCGGGGATAGTCGAGCTCGCGCCGGATCGTGCCGGGCTCGACCGTCACGTGCTCGTCGGGAGCCGGTCGCCCGGCGGCGCGCTCGCGTTCGAGCTCCTCGACCGCCTCGAGCGCGCGCTGGGCCGCGGACTTCCCGCCCGGCTTCCTCGTGCGCGCCTCGGGCTTCTCCGCGCCGGCCACGATGCGCTCCATCACGTCGAGGCCCTCGAAGGCGTCCTGCGCGTAGAAGAGCGGACCGTGGTAGGTCGCGCGGCAATCGGCCTCGACGTAGGCGCGTGTCAGCGCGGCGCCGCCCAGGATCACGGGCACCGTCACCCCGCGCCGGTTCATCTCCTCGAGGTTCTCCCGCATCACGACGGTGCTCTTCACCAGAAGACCGCTCATCCCGATCGCGTGCGGGCGCTGCTCCTGCGTGACCTCGAGGATGCGCTCGATCGGCTGCTTGATCCCGAGGTTGTAGACCGTGTAGCCGTTGTTGGTGAGGATGATGTCGACCAGGTTCTTGCCGATGTCGTGCACGTCGCCGCGCACGGTGGCGAGCACGATCTTGCCGCGCGTCGAGCCGCTCTTCTTCTCGAGGTAGGGCTGGAGGTGCGCGACGGCGGCCTTCATGGTCTCGGCCGACTGCAGGACGAAGGGCAGTTGCATCTCGCCCTTGCCGAACAGCTCGCCCACGGTCGCCATGCCGGCCAGGAGGTCTTCGTTGATGATCGCCAGCGGGGCCTTGCTGGTGCGCGCCAGCTCCAGGTCCTCGAGCAGGCCGACCTTGGCGCCCTCGACGATGCGCCAGCGCAGGCGCTGGAACACGTCCGCGGGCACGGCGCGCTCCTTTTTCGCCTCGAGCGCGACGCCCTCGCACAGCTGCATCAGGCGCTGCAGCGGGTCGTAGCCCTCGCGTCGCCGGTCGTGGATCAGGTCCTCGCACGCCTGGCGCACCTCGGGATCGAGCTTGTGCAGTGGCGTGATGCGCCCGGCATGCAGGATCGCGGCCGTGAGCCCGGCCTCCTGGGCGTGGTGCAGGAAGACCGAGTTCAGCGCGTGGCGCGCGGCCGGCTTCAGGCCAAAGGAGATGTTCGAGACGCCGAGCAGGGTCCCGACGCCGGGCAGCTCCTCGCGCACGCGGCGCACACCTTCGAGGGTGTTCATGCCGTGGCGGCGGTCGTCCTCGTTGCCGGTGCAGATCGTGAAGGTCAGGACGTCGAAGAGGAGGTCCTCGGGCCGCAGGCCGTGGTCGAGCGCGAGGTCGTGGATGCGGCGCGCGATGCGCACCTTGTCCTCGACGCTCTTCGCCATGCCCTCCTCGTCGATCGTCAGCGCGATCAGGGCCGCGCCGTGCTCGCGCGCCAGCGGCAGGACCTTGCCCGCGCGCTCGAGCCCGTCCTCGAGGTTGATGGAGTTGACGATCGAGCGCCCGCCCACGAGCTCGAGCGCGGCCTGAAGCACGGGCGGCTCGGTCGTGTCGATCGAGAGCGGTGCGGCCACCTCGGTGCGGTAGCGGCGCGCGAGAAGCTCCATGTCGGCCTGCTCGTCGCGCCCGACGTAGGCCACGCACAGGTCGAGCGCGTGGCTGCCCTCGCGCAGCTGCTCCTTGCCCATCTCGACCATCGGATCGGCGGCGCCGGCGAGGAGGTGCTCGCGGAACTGCTTCGAACCGTTGGCATTCGAGCGCTCGCCCACGATCAGGATCGAGCTCTCCTGCTTGAGGTCGACGGCGTGGTAGAGGCTCGTCACCTGCGGCACGCAGGCGGGCTTGCGGCGCTTCGGCACGCGCCCCTCCATCGCGCGCACGACGGCCGCGAGGTGCTCGGGTGTCGTCCCGCAGCAGCCGCCGACCAGCGCGAGGCCGTCCTCCTCGACGAAGCGCACCAGCCAGTCGGCCAGCTCGGCCGGCGTCAGCGGGTAGTGCGTCTTCCCGTCCACGAGCTGCGGCAGGCCGGCGTTCGGGTAGCAGCCGATCGCCGGGCGCGCGGTCTGACCGAGGACGCGCACGTGGGTGCTCATCTCGCGCGGTCCCGTGGCGCAGTTCAGGGCCAGGACGTCGATCGGATAGGGGTCGAGCAGCGCGATCGCGGCCGCCATCTCGGTCCCGACCAGCATCGTGCCGGTGACCTCCATCGTCACGCTGACCATCAGCGCGAGATCGCGCCCGCACTCGGCGCGCGCCATCAGGCAGGCGTTGAGCGCGGCCTTGGCCTGCAGCGGGTCCTGGACGGTCTCGATCGCGAAGCCGTCCACGCCGGCCTGGGCCAGGGCGCGCGCCTGCGCGAGGTACGAGGCCTTGAGCTCGGCGTAGCGGATCTGGCCCAGCGTCGCGAGCTTCGTGCCGGGGCCAATGGAACCCAGCACGAAGCGCGGGCGTGCGGCCGTGGCGAACTCGTCGCAGGCCGCGCGCGCGGCCGCGACCGCGGCGGTGTTGAGCTCGGCGCAGCGCTCCTCCAGGCCGAACTCGCGCAGCACGTGCGGCATGGCGCCGAAGGTGTTCGTCTCGACCGCGTCGCAGCCCGCGCGCAGGAACGAGGCGTGGATCGCGCGGATCACGTCGGGCCGATGCGCGTTGACGACCTCGCAGCAGTTCTCGAGGCCGCCGAAGTCGCGCGTGAGGTCGAGCGAGTGGGCGTGGATCGAGGTGCCCATGGCGCCGTCGATCACCACCACCTTCTCGCGCAGTAGCTCGCGGAAGGTCTTCGTCACGGCTTGACCGCAGTCGCGATCAGGGTCATGAAGTGCGGCGGCTGCGGATCGCGGGCGGCACGCGCGACGCGCACCTTCTCGAAACCCGCGGCCTGCACGAGCTCGCTCAGGCCCTGCTCGGTGAAGCCGAGATGCTGGTGGCCGAGCTTCTCGCGGACCCACTCCTCGGTGTGCGCCAGGAGATCGATCACGAGCAGGCGCCCGCCGCGCACGAGGATGCGCTGCGCCTCTTCCAGCGCGCGTCCGGGCTGGCGCGCGTGGTGCAAGGCCTGGCTCGCCACGGCCACGTCGTGCGAGCCGTCCGCCAGCGGCAGGTCCTCGATGTCGCTCTCGACGAACTCGAGGTTGGTGATGCCGCGCGCCTTGGCGCGCGCGCCGAGCTGCTTCAGCATCTCGGAGGAGAGGTCGACCGCGGTGACCTTCGCGGCCACCTCGGTCAGCATCAGCGTCAGGAGCCCGTCGCCGATGCCGAGGTCCACGTAGCGCGCGCGCGGCGCGAGCTGCAGCAGCGCGCGCGCGAGGCCTTCCCAGGTGCGCCCGGGCAGGAGCTCGTCGCCGAAGCTTGCCGCGACGCGATCGAAGTAGGCGCGCTGCTCGGAGCGGTGGCGCTCGCGCAGCACAGAGAGGCCGGCCGAGTCGGCCGCGAACTCGGGCGCCGTGCCGTTCTCGCGCTGGACCTCTTCCCACAGGCCCGCGGCCGGACCGGGAGCGATCGAGAAGAAGGTGCGCCGCCCCGCCTTGCGGTCGAGCACCAGGCCGACCTCCTTGAGCAGCGCGAGGTGGGTCGAGATCCGGCTCTGGCCCATGTTGAGGATCTCCATGAGGTCCGTGCCGGAGAGTTCCTCCTGGGCCAGCAGGTGGAGGATGCGCATGCGGGTTTCGTCCGCCAGCGCCTTGAGCAGCCGCGAGGTTCCGTTGAGTCCGATCATGGCATCTTGATTCTACGATAGTTCGGGCGGTGAGGCACCCGGACTCCAGCCAACGACCGGAAGGGGCCGGCGCGCGGCCCTTCCAGGCCCGGAATTGCGACCGAGGCGGTCCGGTGCGGCCAGCGTGGGAGCGGAGGGCGGTCGGGAACCGTCGGCGGGGGAGCGGCATCTCGCCTGCGCAGGCCCGCCCTGCGCTCCCCCGTTCCCCACGACTCCTCGCGACGCTTCTCCATGACGGCTCCGCTCTTCCGCGCTCTTCCGGCCGCACTCCTTCTGGGCTCCCTCGCCGTCGGCGAGGAGCACTACACCCGCGCCCCCTTCCAGCTCGCCACGTCCGTCCAGGACTTCCAGGTCGCGAGCGATGGCGAGGTCTCCGTGATCGCCTACCTCGAGGGCCCGTCGACGGGCCGCATCCGCGCCTCGCTCACCGACGGCCGCGGCCTGGCCGCGAACTGGAGCCTGCCCGTCCGCATCAGCGACGACACGAACGTGCTGCGCTCGCTGGACGACTCCTCCTGCCAGACCTTCGGCACGCAGGCCTTCGTCGCCTGGCTCGACGATCGAGATGGTGCGGCGGCCACGCGCGTGCACCTCAATCGCTTCGACGACACCACCGACACGTGGTTCGCCGCGCCGGTCGAGGTCGACGACACCGGCCTTCCGGTCGGCAGCGACATCGAGGAGTTCCACCTGGTCGCGAAGCGCGGCACGAGTGGAGCCACCTACGTGTACGTGATGACGCGCGTCGCGGCCGGCGGGCTCGACCACCTGTTCATCAACGTCTCCTTCGACGGCGGAGCGACCTTCAACCCGCCCCAGCGCGTCAACCAGTCGGGGACCTCGCCGGGACAGATCGGCGGCATCTCCTGCGGCAGCCGCTTCGGCGAACTCCACGTGGCGTGGACCGACGACCGCAACGGGACGATGGATCTCTTCTATCGCCTCGGGCTCCTGTCCTTCGGCGGCAACGTGATCTGGTTCCAGGGCGACACGTTGCTCTCGACCACGGCCGGCTCGGAGGCGCTCGGTAGCCCCATGATCGACGTGAACGGCGAGTTCGGCTGGACCGGCTTCGACGCGAAGTACGTGGGCGTCGCATACCTGCAGGACGACGGGGACGGCACCTCGAACCTGCACGTCGCCTCCTCGGCCGACAACGGCGTGATCTGGTCGGATGCGCTGCTCGCGCAGACGGCCGGAACGGCGGTCGACGTGCAGGACTTCGACTTCGACATCCCGGGCGACACCTTCGTGGTGGTCTGGCAGGACGACAGCAGCGGTGAGCCGCAGGTCTACCGCGCCGAATCGAGCAATGGCGCGGCCTTCGTCGACGTCTCGCAGATGTCGGCCCAGGAGACCTTCACGAACACCGGCCGCGACGTGGCCCTGTCGAGCTCGTTCGGCCTGCCGGACGGCTCGGTGGTCGCCTTCATCGAGGACACGCCGCTCGGCCCCGAGATCTTCACGGCCTTCGGCGACCAGGCCTTCGGCGGCGAGTGGCACGACGAGTACATCGCGGTGTCGAGCGCCCAGAGCGACTCGCCCGGTGTCGACGTGCGCAGTCCGCGCGCCGCTCTGAACGCGCTCTACTACAACTTCATCCTCGGCTGGATGCAGGAGTCGGCCCCGGCCTCGGGCAGCTTCGACCTGTGGATCGGCGGCTACCGCCCGCAGCAGGTCGAGCTCGAGGGCTGGTTCCCGGGTTCGGCTTCGATCCAGTGGCACGTCGAGCACACGCCCTTCCAGGACACGTTCGGGTTCGTGCTCGCCTCGCTCGCGCCGCCGACCGACGGACCGGGCGCGGTGCTCTACGACGGCCGCAAGACGGGCTTCGTCTTCGACGGCGTCACGGCCTCGCTGCTCAACCAGCCGCAGTTCCTGATCTTCCGCAACGACTCGGCCACCGAGGGCGGCTCGACGCAACCGAAGCCGATCCCGCCCTTCGTGAGCGCGCCCGCGCTGACCTACCTGGCCGTCACGTGGGGGCCCTTCGGTGACCTGCATGTGCTGACCGAGCCCTTCCGCACGGAGTTCGAGCTGCCGTAGGTCCGCGGCGGTCCGTCGAACGAGCCCGGCGCGCGCAGCGCAGCCGACGCTCTTCCGCGGGCTGTTCGCCGGGACGTGGAGCCGTGTCGTCCTCGCGGGCGACACGGCTCTGCGTCGTTCGAGCCCGCCGTTCGTATCAGCGCAGCGTGAGCTCGAGTGCGCCGTCGCCGCGCGTGCGCTGCACGTCCTTGACGCCCGCCGCGCGCCCGGCCGGGCCACGCAGCCAGGCCTCGAGCTCCGGCCGCAGGACGGGCTTCTGGTCGCGGTTGCCCCAGCCGGCGCCGGTGATGACGATCACCCGCGCGAGGCCGCGCACGCGGGCGGCGTGCAGCTCCTGGGCCACTCTTCGTAGGGCCTGCGCAACGGTCAACCCGTGCAGGTCGATCTCCAGGGGGTCTTCCAGGTCGTCCAAGGCGGCTTTTGTGGTTTTCGTACCGATCGGCGGGCGGCCGAAACATTAGTCTCTGAAGTCCTCTCGGGCCCCTCCCAGGCGCCCGCGAGCGGGGGAGCGACCCTCCTCCGGTACCCATCCCGTCCACGGCCGCCGTCGCGGCCTTTCCATCCGAAACGAGATCAGACCATGAAGAAGCTCCTCCTCGGCCTCGCACTCCTCGGCCTCGGTGTCGCCTGCAAGAGCTCCGGCGCCAGCATGCACGATTCGTCCTGCTCGGGCCCCGAGTGCACCGACTGCACCAAGGAAAAGATGGAAGACTGCTCGGACTGCACCAAGACGAGCGAGTGCTCCGGTGAAGAAGCCGCCGTGTGCCCGGTCACGGGCAAGTCGATGAACTAGTCGCTTCCGGCGACGCCGACCTCGCGCGGGGTCCGTGGAGTGCGCTCCGCGGACCCCGCGCGTCTTTTTTTCACGGCGCCCGCGTTTGACAGCTTCGCCCCGCCGGCGGTGCAATGGGAGCGCGGGCTTCGGTCCGCAGGATGTCGAAGCTGCACCGTCATCACCCGCGCGCGCTCGCCCTGTGGCTCGTCGCGCTGCTCGTCTCGGTCTGGCCGCTGGCCGCCTGGCACGAGCTCACGACCACCCACGCGGTGTGTGCCGAGCACGGCGAGGTGCTCGACGTGGCCCAGGGTGGCGAGGGTGAACTCGAGGATGGGCCGCGCATCGTCGAGCTCGACTTCGACGAGCACGATCCGTGTGCGTTCGCGCCGCTGGCGCAGCCGGCGGGCGCTGCCAGCGGGGCGCCGCGCGTGCACGTCGAGCCGATCCGGGTGGGGGCCGAGACCGCTCCTGCGGTCGCGCCGCGCGCGCCGGCCTACCCGCGCTATCTGCTGGCGCCGAAGCAGTCGCCTCCGGGCGGATTCTCGAGCTGAACCGAGCCGACGGCGTCCCGATCCGCGCGATCGGCACGCGACGGATCCGCCCACGCGGTCCGTGCCGCTCCCGGTCTCGACCGGCGAGCTTCTCTCCGCTCCGCCCACTCGTTCCGAATCGAATCCGCTTCCATGCAACGCTTCCTGTCCGTTTCCCTGTTCTTGTCGCTCTCGGCTCCGCTCGTCGCGGCCCAGGGCCCCGCCTTCCAGACGCCAGGCACGCCCGTGTTCCCGATGAAGCCGGCCGAGTCCGGTGACTCGGGCCAGGCCGACCGCTTCGCGAGCGTCTTCAATCCGGCCTTCTCGTTCCTGGTCGACACCGTGGCCGACTACGTCGACTTCGACCAGAACTCCGACGACAGCGGCTTCAACGCCGAGATGCGCACGCTCGAGATGGCGGCGCAGGCCTGGATGGATCCCGACGCCTGGGCCTACTTCGTCGGCGCCACCGAGGGCGAGGAAGTGGCCATCGAGGAGGCCGCGATCCACTACACCGGCCTCGGGAACAGCACGATCCGCGCCGGACGCTTCTTCATCGACTTCGGCAAGCAGATGCAGATCCACACCCACGAGCTGCGCACGCTCGAGCGTCCGCTCGTGCTGCGCGCCTACCTGGGCGAGGAGGTCAAGGGCGACGGCGTCCAGTGGGACCACTGGATGCCGGTCGGTGACGAGGCTGCCGTGCGCTGGTCGCTCGGCGTCTTCGCCAGCTTGCTTCCGGAGGAGTCCGAGTTCCCCACGGCCGAGGTCGTGACCGAGGTCGCCGAGCGCAAGGACGCGGGCGACATGAACTTCACCGCGCGCCTGACCGGTTTCACCGACGTGGGCGAGTCGGGCATGTTCCAGCTCGGCGCCTCGGCGCGCGCGATTCCCGACTACGACGTGCTCGACGAGGTCAACACGCTGGGCGAGTCGGGACTCGACAGCACCGTGTTCGGCGTGGACGTGACCTACGGCTGGAGCGGCGAGACCGGCGAGGAGCGCCTGACGCTCGGCGCCGAGGCGCTGATCTCGACCGGCGACAACGGCTTCTCGATCGACGACCCGGACACGACGCCGGGCACGGGCGACGAGACGCTGACGGTGCTCGACGACTCGGTGTTCGGCTACTACGCCTTCGCCGATTACGCCTGGAGCCGCTACCAGTCCGCCGGGGCCCAGTTCTCGAGTGCCGAGCTGCCCGATGCGGGCAACTCGGACGTGAGCGAGATCGAGCTCTACTACACGCGCTGGCTCTCGGAGTTCCACCGCCTGCGCTTCGTGGTCGCGTCGACCGAGGACGACACGAGCGACGACGCGCTGCGCTTCGCCGTGCAGTACACCGGCATCGTCGGGGCCCACGGTCACGGCATCAACTGGTAGGGCCATGAAGAACTTCACCCGCCGGGCCGCGCTCGCGGTCCTGTCCTGCGTGACCTTCCTTCCGCTCGCGGCGGCCCGGCCGCCCGAGCGGTTGAAGGTCCTGGCCACGATCCCCGACCTGGCCGACCTCGTGCGCGAGGTCGGCGGAGAGCGGGTCGAGGTCGACACCATCACGCGTGGCAAGGAGAACCTGCACGCGGTGATGGCGCGGCCTTCGCATCTGGTCGCGATGAGCCGCGCCGACCTCTTCGTGGAGGTCGGTCTGTCGCTCGAGATCGCCTTCGTTCCGGGCCTGCTCGAGGGGGCTCGCAACGAGAAGATCCGTCCGGGCGCGCCCGGCTTCGTGAACGTCTCGGAGGGCTGGACGGCGATCGACGTGCCGCTCGAGCTCTCGCGCAAGGCCGGTGACGTGCACCCGCAGGGCAACCCGCACCTGAACCTCGATCCGCGTGCGGGGCGTCACATGGCGCAGCGCATCTTCGAGGGGCTCGTGCGCGTCGATCCGGCGGGCAAGGACGTCTTCCAGGCGAACCTCGAGGCCTATCTCGGCGAGCTCGCCACGGCCGAGGCGCGCTGGCAGGAGATGTCGGCCGACTGGCGTGGCCGGAAGGTCGTCGTCTACCACCAGGAGTTCGGCTACCTCGCGGCCCACACCGGGCTCGAGATCCTGGGCTCGCTCGAGGTGAAGCCGGGCATTCCGCCCACGCCCAACCACGTGGCCGGCCTGATCCAGAAGATGAAGGCCGAGGGCTGCACGACGATCCTGACGGCCTCCTGGTCGCGCAACAAGGATGTCGAGCGTCTGGCCGAGGCCACCGGCGCACGCGTGGTCGAGCTGCCGAACCAGTGCGGCGGCTCGACCGAGTGCACCACCTGGATCGGGATGATGGACCTCGTGCACCGGCGCATCGACGAGGCGCTCACGGCGCCCAGGAAGGTTCCGTGACGCACCGCGCGCCGCTCCTCCGGCTCGAAGGGGCCGCCTTCGGCTACGGGCGGCGCGCGATCGTTTCCGGCCTCGAGCTCTCGATCGAGGCCGGACGCTTCCTCGGCATCGTCGGTCCGAACGGAGCCGGCAAGACCACGCTCTTCCGCGGTCTGCTCGGGCTGATCCCGCCGCTCGCGGGGCGCTGCGTGCGCGCGCCCGAGGCCGTGTTCGGTTACGTACCGCAGCGCGAGAGCCTCGATGCGAACTATCCGCTCTCGGCGCGCGAGGTCGTCGCGATGGGGGCCTACGGGCGCCTGGCGGGCCTGCGCACGCTCTCGCGCGCCGAGCGCTCCGCGGCGCAGGCCCTGCTCGAGCGCGTCGGACTTGCGGCCGAGGCGGAGGCCTCGTTCGCGGAACTCTCCGGAGGCCAGCGCCAGCGCGTTCTGCTCGCGCGCGCGCTGCTCGTGCGCCCGACCGTGCTCCTGCTCGACGAACCGACCAGCGGCGTCGACCGCGGCGCCGAGGAGCGCATCCTGGGGCTCCTGCGCGAGCTGCACGCCGAAGGTCTCGCGATCCTGATCGTGAGCCACGCGATCCCGATGGTGCGCTCGGCGGTGGAGCGCGTGCTGATGGTGGCCGACGGCCGCGTCGAGCAGGGCGAGCCCAGGGAAATGCTGAGTGGAGCGCGGCTCGAGCAGCTCTTCGGGCGCGGGGGAGGCGAGCGCTGATGGACATCACCTGGTTCGAGCGCCTCTCGCTCTTCCGTTACGCCCTGCTGGCCGCGCTCGCGGCCGGGCTCGTCTGTCCGCTGCTCGGCGCGTTGCTCTGGCTCCGGCGGACGAGCTTCTACGGCATCACGCTGCCGCAGTTCTCCGCGGCGGGAGTCGTGCTCGGCTACGCCTGTCTCGCCTGGTGGATCGACCACGTCGGTCTGGGTGGCCTCTCGATCGAGGAGGCGCTCGAGGATCCGCACGCGATCATGAACTACCTGCTCCTGTGGGCCGCGCTGGCCTGCACGGCGGGACTTGGCGTCCTCGTGTGGCTCGGCCGCGGCGGCAAGGGCAGCGAGGCCGGGCGCGTGGCAGCTGCCTTCGCGCTTGCCAACGCGGGGACGTACCTGTTCGGGCGCATGAGCCCGGTCGGCAGCAGCCATGTGAGCGAGCTCCTGCAGGGCGAGATCCTCGGCGTGGGCCTGCACGAGTTAGAGACCGTCGCCGGCGTGATGCTCGCGGTGCTGGTGGTGGTGCTCTGGCGGCGACGCGAGTTCGTGCTGGTCAGCTTCGATCCGGAGTTCGCGCGCGTGCTGGGGCTGCGCCGCACGCGCATCGAGCTCCTGATGCTCGCGCTGTGCACGGCCACGGTCGCCTGCGGCACGATGATCCTCGGCCCGACGCTCCTGTTCGGGCTGATCGTGCTGCCGGCACTCGCTGCGCGGCCCTTCGCGCGCACGATGGACCGCTTCTTCCTGCTCTCGACCCTGGCGGGACTCGGGGCGGTCGTGCTCGGGGTCGTGCTCTCCTTCGAGGCCGATCTCCCGCTCGGCGCCTCGATCGTGGCCGGCGCGGGTTTCCTGCTCTTGCCCGGGCTCGTCCGGCGTCTCGCGCGCAGCTAGTGAAGTCGCGTCGTCGGCGCGCCTTGCGGCGAACGCAGGCGACCTCGGGATACGGGCCCCTCTGCGTGACTCACACCACCAGGGCCGTGAAAGTTCCCGGAAGCTCGGGATTCTTCGCGGTCCTGCGGCGCTACGTGCGGGCCGATCTTCCGTCGGCGCCGTTGACTGGCGGACGCGGAGGCGCATGCTCGTCCGACGTGTCCCGCGTCAAGTCTTCCACGCAGCGGAGCCTGGCCTTCGTCTGGCTCCTGCTGTTCGTCCTGACGCGCCTCTCGGTCGCGGCGCACCAGGCCTTCACGGTGCACGTGCCGTGCCCGCTGGATGGTGAGCTCGCGCACGCGCACGGCGTGGCTGAGGCGGAGCACGACGCAGAGCCGGAGCCGTCCGGCTCCGCTTCGCGCGAGGACGAGGGCCATGCCGAGCACTGCGGTTTCGAGCCCGCGACGCAGCCGGCCACGCCGGACACCACGCCCGCGCTGCTCGCCGCGCAGTTCGCGGGGCCGCCGGTGCCGGAGCCCGCGCGCGGCGTCTCGAGGCGCGCGCGCGAGCGCCTCTTCCTGCTGGCTCCCAAGCAGTCGCCACCCGCGCCGGGGGGCTGATCCGACCGTCCCGCCCGCGCGGGAGAGCGGCTTTCCGCGGCCGGCCCGGCCCTGCGGCGCGTGTCGTCTCGCGCGCCGTCTGGCCGTGACTGCCCTGCAGTGGCCGTCCCCGCGCGACCTTCGCCGGTCGTGACCCGGGCAGGTTCCGGGCTCGCCTCTCGCCTCGCCAGCGCGAGTGGGCCCGGGCTGCTCCCGACGCAGACGCCCTGCCTGGCCGCGGCGCTGCGTTGTCCTCCCGCCTTGCGGGCGCTCGTCCTCTCGTCCGGTTTCCTTCCTCGATTCGACTGCCCATGGACTCCTTGCTCTTGCGCGCTTCGTGCCCGTTCCCCGTGGTCCTCGCGCGCTCTCCCTCACGCCTTCCGTCCCGCGGATTCGAGAGCGCGCAGAGCTTTGCCGCACTCGTCTCGCCGCATCTTCCCGCGCTCGTGCGCCAGGCCCGGGCGATCGTCGGTAGCGACGATCTCGCCTGGGATGCCGTGCAGGAGACGCTCCTGCGTCTCTGGAACCGGGGCTTCTTGCCGCCCGATCCGCGTGGCGTGCTCGCGCATCTCGTGCAGCGCTCGGCGCTGCACCTCTTGCGCTGCCAGTCGCGGCGTCGCGGGCACGAGGGCGCGGGCGAAGCCGAGGAGAGCTGCTGCGCGGACGATCCCCTGCGCGCGGTCGAGGCGCGCGAGCTGCGCCTCAGCCTGCGGACCGCGATCGCGCGTCTGGCGGCCGAGTTCCGCGTGGTCTTCGAGCTCTACGAGCTCGAGGGGCGGAGCTACGAGCAGATCTCGGACACGCTCGGGATCCCGGTCGGGACGGTGCGTTCGCGTCTGAACCGCGCGCGCGCGCGGCTGCGCCTCGAACTCGCGCCGGTGGTCGGGGCCGACGGAAGCGGGGAACTGCCGGACGACGAGCGGCATTGAACCTGCGAGCGTCGGACGGGCGGCTCGCTTCGCCGTTCGCCCGGTGGCTCTGCCGGCCCTGCCCATTCCCCTCGGGAAGAGGGCGCGGCCGTTCCGGATGACTGGATGGGCGCGCGGTCCGGACGAACCCGTCCGGGCCGCGCGGTTCTCACGCCCCCTCGGCGCGAGTGACGCCCGCAGCCCAGGTTCGGGGCGTCGGGCGCTGACGCGCCGGACTCCTCAGCGCGCCTCGAGCTCCATCAGCTCGACGTCGAAGCGCACCGTCGCGCCGGGCGGGATCTCGGGCGGGCGCCCCGTCTCGCCGAAGGCCAGCAGGCTCGGCACGGTCAGGCGGCGCCGGCCGAACGGGCGCATGCCGACGATGCCTTCCTCGAGACCACGCGGGACCACGCCGGTGCCGAGCTCGAAGCGCAGCGGCGTGCCGGTCGTGCGGCTCGACTCGACCGCCGTGCCGTCCATCAGGAAGAGCTCGTAATGCACGCCGACCGCATCGCCGAGGCGCGCCTCGGCGCCGGCTTCCGGCACGACGAGGTCGCGCACGACCAGGCCCGAGGGCAAGGCCACCGAGTCGTAGTCGGGCGGCTCGGGGCGGAACCAGCCGCAGGAAGTGAGCAGCGCCGCGGCCAGGATCCAGGGGGTCGAGCGGAGAGCCATGGTGGGATCAGCGGGAGAGGACCGCCGCGATGCAGGCGACATCCACGATGTCGTCGGCCTTGCAGCCGCGCGAGAGATCCATGAACGGGCGCGCGAGGCCCTGCACGAGCGGGCCGAGCGCGGTGGCGCCGGCCAGGCGCTCGGTCAGCTTGTAGGCGATGTTGCCGGCGTCGAGATCGGGGAAGACGAGCACGTTGGCGCGCCCGGCCAGCGGCGAGCGCGGGGCCTTGCGCTCTGCCACGGCCGGCACCAGCGCGGCGTCGGCCTGCAGCTCGCCGTCGCACAGCAGTTCGGGCGCGCGCGCAGCGAGGGCCTCGGCCGCGGCGCGCACCTTGTCGACGCGCGCGTGCGCAGCCGAGCCCTTGGTCGAGAAGGAAAGCAGCGCCACGCGCGGCGTCTCGCCCACGAGCTTCCGGTGCATGTCCGCGGCGGCCAGCGCGATGTCGACGAGCTGGGCCGAGGTCGGGTCCGGCACGACGCCGCAGTCCGAGTAGGTGAGGACCCGTTCGCCGAGGACCATCAGGAAGGAGGAGGACACCGTCTCGATGCCCTTGGCCGTGCCGATCGTCCACAGCCCGGCGCGCAGCACGTCGGCGGTGGTCGCGAGCGAGCCGCCCACGGCGCCGTCGCAGTCGCCGCTCGCCACCAGCGCGCCCGCGAAGAAGAGCGACTGCTGCAGGCGCCGTTCGGCCTCCTCGGGCGTCATGCCGCGGTGGCGCCGACGCTCGAGCAGCTCGGCCGCAAAGCGCGCGCGGCGCGCATCGTGGGTCGGGCGCACGAGTTCGACGCCGGGCGGCACGCTGCCCATGCCCTTCTCTTCGATCAGCACCGGCCGGCACAGCTTCTCGGCCGCGAGGCGCGCCGCGGCCTGCAGCACGCGCGGATCACGGCTCTCCGGTAGCACGATGCGCTTGCCGAGCCGCCGCGCCTGCTCGTGCAGCTCGAGGACCAGGCTCATCGCGCCGGCGTCCGCTCCAGGATCTCCTCGGGCACGTCGAGCTCGAGGCGCAGCAGGGCGAGCCCGTGGGTCTTGCCCTGGGCGTCGGTCTTGAGCGAGGCCGAGCCGCCGCCGCCCAGGCTGTCGAGCAGCAGGAAGTTGAGCGCGCGCAGGTTGTCGGCCTCGTAGCGCACGACCTTGCCGCGGTTGATGGCGTGGAAGTGCGCGCGCACGCGCTCGGCGGTCAGCACTTCCTTGAGGAAGGCGTAGGCCTCGTCGGAGCGCGCGAGCACGCCCACGTTGGAGCCTTCACCCTTGTCGCCCGAGCGGGCACTGGCGATGCGTTCGAGCTGGACCTTCATCACGAGGTGAACACGCTCACGCGCGAGCGCACGAGTTCCTTCTTCATCAGGGCTGGCCAGAAACCGACGATCTCGGTCGCCTTCGGGCGGCCGCCGGCGAAGCCGGTCACACCGGGCGGACCGCTGGTGACGAGCGGCACGAGCTCGCTGCCGAAGCGATCGACCTTCTTCTTGTCGGAGCCCTTCACGCCGAGGCGCAGCACGACCTCCGGGGCCGCCTCGAGCTCGCCGCCGGCGATGCCGGCGTGGCACGTGCCCGCGCCGACGTACTCCTCGAGACGCTCTTCGGGGGCGAAGGTGCAACCGTCGTAGGCCAGGCGCTCCCACACGATGCGCGCGCACAGGCGCGCCTTCTCCAGGGCGTCGGGGCCGCTGATGGTGAGCTCGCCCGTGGCCTTCCAGCCGGCGAGATAGCTGATCGAGACCTTGTAGGTCGGGGTCGGCGGCTTGCCGCGGATGCCGTCCACGCGCACGCGCTCCGGCCCTTCCTGGGCCAGGCGGATGCTGGTGAAGTCGGCGACGCAGTCGGGCGTCAGGTAGCGCTGCGGGTCGCCCATCTCGTAGACGAGCTGGTGGCGCACCGTGTCGACCGTGCACAGACCGCCCGTGCCGGCGTGCTTCGTGACCACGAACGAGCCGTCCTCGCTGGCCTCGACGATCGGATAGCCGACCATGGCGAGGTTCGGGACCGCGCGCCAGTCGGTGAAGTTGCCGCCGGTGCACTGGGCGCCGCACTCGACGATGTGACCCGCCACGGTGCCGGCCGCGAGGCGCGTGTGGTCGCCCACTCCCCAGCCGAACTCGTGCACCAGAGGGCCGAGCACGAGCGAGGGGTCGGTGGCGCGCCCGGTGAGCACGATCTGCGCGCCCTGTCCGAGGGCCTCGGCGATCGGGAAGGCGCCGGTGTAGACGTTGGCCGAGAGCACGCGGTCGCGCACCTCGGAGAGCGGGCGGCCGGTGTCGAGGTTCCGGAACTCCTCACCCTGCTGCAGCAGGGCGTCGAGGCCCTCGAGGATGTCATCGCCCTCGACCACCGCGACCTTCACGCCGCTCTGGCCGGCCTTGCCGATCACCGCCAGCAGCGCGTCCTTGCAGGCATGCGGGTTCACGCCGCCCGCGTTGGCCACGACCTTGACGTTCTTCGCCACGAGGTCGGGCAGCACGCGCTCGATCAGCTTGACGAAGTCGGTCGCATAGCCCGCGCGCGGGTCGCGCGAGCGCTGCTTCTGCATGATGCTGAGCGTGACCTCGGCCAGGTAGTCGAGCGTCAGGTAGTCGAGCGGGCCCTCGCGCAGGAGGCGGATCGGACCCAGGATCGAATCGCCCCAGAATCCCTGGCCGTTGGCGACGAGGACCTTTTTCTTGTTCGGCATGGTGGCGCGGCGGATTCTACGTTCGCCGCCCGCGCCCGCAAACGCCGTCGCCCGCCTCACCGTCGCGGCGACGGAGCCGAGGCCTTCGTGAATCCGCCGGGCTCAGCGCGAGTCGACGCTGCCGAGGCCGGTCGAGAGCTCGCGCGTCTCGAAGCTCGTCTCGACCAGGTCCACGTCACCGAGGCCGGTCTCGGCCGCGAGCGTCTTGCCGGTGCAGCGCACCACCGATACGTCGCCCATGCCGGAGGAAAGGCGCGCCTCTTCGGCCGTGACCGAGTCGAGATCCACGTCGCCCATGCCGCTCGAGGCAGCGAGCTTCCGGCAGGCGAATGCGCTGGCCTGGACGTCGCCCATGCCGCTCGACAGGTCCACCGCGTCGGGCTTGCCCGCTGCCCGCACCCGCACGTCGCCCATGCCGGTCGAGCACTCCAGCCGGCCGCTGACCTCCACCTCGACGAACTCGATGTCGCCCATGCCGGTCGCCAGGGTCAGGTCGGCCAGGGGGCGGTCCGTGCGCAGGCGGATCGTGCCGATGGCCGAGGTCCCCCCGTCGGTCGCGCGCGCGACCAGCCGGTTGCCCTCGAGGTGCACGTGGGCGTCCCCGAGGCGCTGCTCGTGGACCTGCACCAGGAGCTCGATCGGGCCCGGCCCGCGCTCGACCGTGATGTCGCCCTGGTGGCTCTCGAGCACGAGCCCGCCGGCGGGCCAGCTCTCCAGGGTGAGGGTTTCCTCGTGGTGGGCGTCGAGGCGCACCCCGTCCACCACGAAGCGGCTGCCGGTGTGGAGGTGGCAGGAGACGAGGGCGAAGGGGAGCAGCGCGAAGGGCAGTCGGGACATGGCAGCGGGGGATGGGGGACTCGGTGGACGCGCGCGGTACGCCTCCGGGGCGGTCTCATTCGTAGCGCCGCCCGCGAGCCGCGCCGTGCGGATCCTGCCGCTATCATGCCGGTATGACCCGGCCTCTGGTCCTGCTGAGCGGTTTTGGCGCGTTCGAGCGCGTGCAGTCGAACCCCAGCGGAGCCCTGGTACGGGCCCTGGTGGTGCGACCTCCCGTCGGCTGGCGCGTGGCCGGAGTCGAGCTGCCGGTGAGCTTCGCGCGCGCTCCGCGCGCCTGGGACCGGCGCCGCGCGGGCCTGCGGCGCACGCCCCAGCTCCTCCTGGCGCTGGGCGTGTCCAAGGAGCGGAGCTTCCGGCTCGAGCGCTTCGGCCGGCCGCGCCTCCGGCGGGTGCCCCGGCCGGACGTGGACGGTGAGAGCGCGGCGCTCCATTCCCGGCCGGGCCCGGCGCTGGAGAGCCCGCTCGAACTCGCGCCCCTCGCCCGGGCCCTGCGGGCGCACGGGCTCGGGCCGCTGCGGGTCTCGCGCAGCTGTGGCGGCTACGTCTGCGAGCGCATCTACCACCACGTTCTCGTGCGTGGGCGCGAGCAGCGCATCCCGGCCCTCTTCCTGCACGTGCCGCCGCTCGCGCACGTGCCGCTGCGCCAGCAGCTCGCGTTCGTGCGCGCGCTGCTGGCCGAACTCGCGCCGCTCCTGCCCGCCGGATCGACCAGCCCGCGCGCCGCCTCCCGGAGGTAGGGGGTCAGGGGGTGAGGACGAGCCGCGGGCGTCCTTCGAGGGCGGGGGCCGGGAGCGCGGCGAAGGTCCGCACGGCGGCGCGGAACGGCTCGAGCTCGAGGCCCATGTAGCAGGACTCGACGCGCGCCACCTCGCCCAGCTTGGCGAGGGCGAGCTCGCTCAGCTTCGACACCCCGACCGGCTGGCCCATCGGGATCTTGAGCCAGGCCGCGGCGCACTGGATCAGCGCCTGCAGGTAGAGCGCCTGGCGCGGGTCGAGCTTCGAGGCGTGCCACAGCCCTTCCCAGCTCTCGTGCGCTTCCCACAGATAGCCGTGGTTGTAGAGGTCGACGCCCAGCAGGTAGGGCTCGTTCTCGCGCCAGCGCGCCGGCGGCAGGTAGGGCGGCGCGGGCTCGTCGTGGCCGAAGGAATGTCCGGCCGGGTCGCGGGTCGGGTGCGGATCGCGCCCGGGCAGGAAGGCGTAGGGCGGGAAGGCCCGTCCGGGCGCGTATCTCAATCGCCGGTCGTCACGTCGAGGCGCCACTCACCGGACATCTCCATGGCGGCTTCCATGGAGTGGCTCTCGCCCATCGCGTCGATGCTGACGTCGATGTCGATGCCGACGGTCAGGTCGCCCTGCACGGTGAGGGAGTGGACGCGTCCAGCCGCGGTGTCCCACAGCAGCATGCCGGTGCCCTCGTAGTCGGCGCTGAGGTCGGCCGTGGCGATGTCGAAGTCCACGTCGAGCTCCTGACCGGACTGGGCGATGCCGGTCCGCACCGCCTGCAGCAGGAACTCGCGCAGGTCGAGCGTGGCGGCGAGCTCGAGCTCGAGCTCGACCTCGGCCAGCCTGGCCTCGTCACCCGTGCGTAGGCCCTTGAAGGTGCAGCGGCAGTGGCCCTCGAGCCCTTCGCCCATCTTGTCGCCGAAGGTGTCCATCAGCCCTTCCATCATGGCCATGGCCTCCGGATCCGCGGCCGCGTCGGCCGGCATCATGCGCAGGTTGCCACCCGGCATCATGAGCGCCCCGAGCTCGCCCAGCTCGACCTCCCAGGAGCCCTCCGGCGCGACCTCCTCCTGCGGCAACAGGAAGCGCAGGTCCATGTCCTCCTCGAGGCCCTCGAGCAGGCTGGCTTCGCCTTCGCTTTCGTGGAACGACAGCTCGTAGTCGCTCGTCTCGGGGTTCCAGCGGAAGAGCACGGACCGTCCGGCGAGCTCGCTCGAGGCCTCGATCTCGGGGATGGCGTCGATCTGGCTCATGTTCATCTTCGTGTGGCTCTCGAGCCCGTCGAAGGTGCGCACCAGCTCGGTCGGACGTCCGGCGGAGACGGCGCGGTAGAGGTCGGTGACCTCGATGCGCGAGCGCGTCTCCATGCTGATCTCGATGCTGCCGATCATCGCGCCGACGTCCTGGCCGTCGGCGACGAGGCTGAGCTCGTCGAGCGCGAACTCGCCCTCGGAGACGAAGGTCTTCGTGACCGAGGCGCCGGCAGGGGGAGCAAACTGCAGGCGCTCACCGGCGCCCGCCGCGGAGAAAAGGACGCCGGCGCCGAGGGCGCAGAAAGGAAGGCTCGCGCGCATGGGGCGGACGGCTACTGGGCCGTGGTGAGGGTCAGGGTCTGGCTGCCGGCGTAGGTCTGCGAGAGCTCCATGTCGTTGTCCATGCCCTGCATGCTCATGCTCATCGACACGTCCATGATCATGCGCAGCTCGCCCGAGAGCTGCAGCCCGTGGAGCAGGCCGGTCTCGAGGTTCCACAGGAGCTCGCCTTCGGCCTCGTACTCGTACTCGCCGTCGAAGGCCGTGACCTTCATCGAGGCGCCTTCGGGCAGCTGATCGTCCATCGAGTCGGTCATCGACTGCATGCGCTCGGTCAGGTCGTTGGCGCTGGTGCACTCGATCGCGAGCGCGATCACGGCGACCTGCACGTCGCCCTCCTTGCGCGTTCCCTTGAAGGTGGCCTCGAAGGTCCCTTCGAGCTCGCTGAGCATGTCGCTCGGCGAGAAGTTCATCGAGTCGAGGCCCGGCGTGGCTTCGTTGCCTTCGGACGGCCGCAGCTTGAGGTCGCCGCCCGGGACGAGCAGGGCCTTCACGGCGGAGGGCTCGACCTTCCAGGTGTCGTCTTCCTTGACTTCTTTGGTGGGCAGGAAGCCGCGCAGGTCGGTGTCCTCGACCAGGCCCTCGAGCAGCGCCTCGTCGCCCTTCTCACCCTCGGCGAAGGTCGCCTTGTAGTCGCCGTCGTCGAGGGTGAACAGCACGCTCATGCCCTCGAGATCGCTCTCGAAGCTCATGTCGTTCTGCTGCTCGCCCATCATGCTCGAGCCCGAGCTGTGGGAGCTCGAACTGATTTCCTCGAAGGTGCGCTTCAGGCGCGTCGGCCGGCCATCCTCGACGGCAAGGTAGGTGTCCTCGACCACGAGGCGCGTCTCGTGCTTCATGGACATCTCCATCTGGCCGGCCATCTCGCTCAGGTCCTGCCCGCCCATCATCAGCTTCATCTCCTCGAGCTCGAGGTCGCCCTGCACGCTGAGCGTCTTCGTCAGGGAGACGCCGGCCTTGGGCGCGAAGGCCGGGCGCTCGGCGCTCCAGTCACCGGCGAGGCACAGCGGGGCAAGGAGCGTGCAGACCAGCGGGCGGGCGAGGTGGATCATCGGGATGGGGCTCGACGGGCGGCACCGGGGGGCGCCGGCCTGCGTCAGGGGTGGTGGCCGGACTTCCGGCAGGGGTTGCCGGCGAGTATAGAGGCCCTCACCCGTGCGAACGAGCCCGTCGGGGGTCCGCCTTCCGGACAGAACCGATACCTGGCTCCCGAGGGACTCACTGCGATGAAGATCACGATCGAGTACTGCGCACAGTGAAACTACCAACCCCAGGCGGCCGGTCTGGCCGCCGAGCTCCGGGCGATCTACCCCGAACTCGAGCTCGAGCTCGTGCCCTCCAGGGGCGGCGCGTTCGAGGTCACGGTCGAGGGTCGCAAGGTCTTCAGCAAGCTCGCCCTCGGGCGTTTTCCGGCCTACCAGGAGCTGCCCGGGCTGATCGGATAGCGCGCGGAGCGCGCGTGTGAAGGAACTTCGCGGTCGCGGGCACCCGCCACCCGGACGGCCCGGCCGGGGGGCTCCGCGCCGCCGCTGGCTCGGACGCCACAGCCCCCGGCGTGCGCGGCGTTTGCCGTCCGGCCCGGAGGCCGGCGCGAGATTCGGGGCCGCGCGTCCGACGCAGGTGTCGCCCGGCGCGAGCCGAGACTCCCGGGGGTAGTCGCTCAGGTATGGTCGGGACATGGGTCGAAGGAAGGGATCCCCGCCCCACGGATGGACCCCGAACCGAGCGCGCTCAAGCACGACATCTTCGTCGGTCGCCAGCCCATCTATGGCCGGCGGCTCGAGCTCTACGCCTACGAGCTGCTCTACCGTGGGGCCGACATCGACTATGCGGACTTCACCGAAGGAGACCGGGCGACCTCGCAGGTCCTGCTCAACACCTTCACCGAGTTCGGCCTCGAGCGCATCGTCGGTGGGCACCTCGCCTTCATCAACCTGACGCGCGGCTTCATCGTCGGCGAGTATCCGCTGCCCGTCCCGCGCACGCAGGTCGTGCTGGAGGTGCTCGAGGAGGTCGAGCCCGACGAGCAGGTCCTGCAGGGCCTGCGCGACCTGCGCCGGCGTGGCTTCAAGATCGCGCTCGACGACTTCGTCTACGACGAGAGCAAGGAGCCGATGCTGGCCCTGGCCGACATCGTCAAGATCGACGTGCTCGGCCTCGGGCCGGACGAGGTCCGCACCCGCTTCCAGCGCCTGCATCCGCTCGGGCTGCGCCTCCTGGCCGAGAAGATCGAGACGCGCGAGCAGTTCGAGCTGTGCCGCGACATGGGCTTCGACTACTTCCAGGGGTACTTCCTGGCCAAGCCCAACGTGGTCTCCGGTCAGAGCATCCCGGCCAGCGGCGTGAACCTGTTGCGCCTGATGGCCGAGTTCCAGAGCCCCGACCACGACTTCGACCGCATCTCCGAGATCGTCAGCCAGGACGTGGCGCTCTCGTACAAGCTCCTGCGCCACATCAACGCGGCCATCTACGGCATGCCGCGCCGGATCGACTCGATCAAGGAGACGGTCACCTACCTCGGGCTGTCGACGGTCAAGAACCTGGCCTGCCTGTTCATGCTGTCCGACACGGGCTCGCAGCCCCACGAGCTGCTCGTGATGGCGATGATGCGTGGACGCATGTGCGAGCTCCTGGCGCGCGCGAACCACGTCGAGAACGCCGCGAGCTACTTCACCGTCGGTCTGTTCTCGACCCTGGACGCGCTGCTCGGCACGCCGCTCGACCGCGTGGTCAAGCGTCTGCCGCTGGCGCAGGAGATCCAGGACGCCCTGCTGGAGAACAAGGGCCCGATGGGCGAGGCCCTGCGCTGCGTGCTGGCCTACGAGCGTGGCGACTGGGCTGCCGTGGACTGCTTCGGGCTCTCGCGCGCCGCGATCAAGACCGCCTTCCTCGAGGCGGTCGTGTGGGTCGAGGCCGTGGACAAGGAACTCGCCGCGCTCGAGTCCGCCTGAGCGGGGCGGGGCCGCCGCGGGCTCCGCCGACCGGGTCGGAGAGCGCGCCCTCGCTTCGTCCCGGGCGGATCCCTAGGCTGCTCGGCTTCCGCCATGAGCGACACGACCAGCCGCAGCCGCTACCTGCGCCGCAAAGGGCCTGACACGGGTCGGGCGTTCACCAAGATCGTGGCCACCATCGGACCCGCGTCCGAAGGGCGTATCGAGGAGCTGATCGACGCGGGCCTCGGAGTCGCGCGCATCAACCTGAGCCACGGCGACGACGACGACGTGCGGCGGCGCGTGGCGCTCCTGCGTCAGGTCTCGGCCGCGCGCGGCGTGCCGATCGGCATCCTGGCCGACATCCGCGGACCGAAGCTGCGCCTCGGCTCGTTTCCCGGCGGGCGGGTCGAGCTCGCGGAGGGCGCGCGGGTCGAGCTGACCGAGGGCGACGGCATGGCCGAGGGCCAGCGCATCCCGGTCGATTTCCCCGGCCTGCTCGAGTCGAGCGAGCCGGGCCAGCGCGTGTTGCTCGCCGACGGCGTGGTCGAGCTCGTGGTCGAGGAAAAGTTCGTCGACCACCTGCGCGCGCGCGTCGTGCGTCCCGGGCCGATCGGCAACCACAAGGGCGTGCACCTGCCGGACTCGCGTCTGACTCTCGTGGTGCCGACCGAGGAGGATCGACGCGATCTGGAGCTGTGTCGCCAGCTCGAGGTGGACTTCGTCGGCATCAGCTTCGTCTCGCGCGCCGAGGAGATCCTGGCCGTGCGCGCCTGCATCCCCGATGCCCTGATCGTGTCCAAGATCGAGCGCGTGGCCGCGCTCGAGAACCTGGAGGAACTGCTCGACGCCACCGACGGGATCATGGTGGCGCGCGGGGACCTCGGCGTGGAGATGGAGCTCGAGCAGCTGCCGATGGTGCAGAAGGCGCTGATCCAGGACGCCCTCAAGGGCGGCAAGTTCACGATCACCGCGACCGAGATGCTCGAGTCGATGATCCACTCCTCGCGCCCGACACGGGCCGAGGTGACGGACGTCGCCAACGCCGTGCTGGACGGGACCGACGCGGTGATGCTCTCGGCCGAGACGGCCGTGGGCAAGCATCCGGTCGAGGCGGTCCAGGCCATGCACCGCATCGCGCGCGCGGTCGAGCAGAGTCAGCGCTACCACGACCTGCCGCGCGTCGGTTTCCGCGCCTCCGAGCCGACCTTTTCCAACGCCGTGGCCCTGGCGGCGGCCCAGGCGGCCGAGGCGCTCGGGGTCGAGCGCATCATCTGCTTCACCGAGACGGGCAACACCCCGCGCCAGCTCTCGCGCTATCGCCCGCACGCCGAGATCATCGCCCTCTCGCCGCACCTCACGACCCTGCGGCACATGTCGGTCCTGGCCCACGTGCGCCCGATCGAGTTCCCGCACCGTCCGACCCTCGAGGACATGCTCGACAGCGCCAGCCGCGAGCTCCTGGCGCGCGGTCTGGTGAAGTCGGGTGAGCGCGTGGTCTTCGTGGCTGGCGTGCCGCCGGCGGTCGCGCGCTCGACCAACGTCTTGAAACTGCACCGCATCGGTGATCCCATCAAGCTCGGATAGGCCGCTCTTCGCGGTCGTCCAGCACCCGGGATGAGCACACGCGCAAGAGGTTCGAGCCGATGACGGTCGAGCGACTGGTACCGACCCTCGACGATGCGGGTAGGCGGCCCGTGGCCGCGCCTGCGCGCACCTCCGCCGCGGCGCCGGCCGATCCGCTCGGTCTGGCGCGCCTCGGCTCGCTCTTCAGCCTCGGTCGCCGGGAAGCCGTGGCGGCGCCCACCGCGCGCGTCGTGTGCGTCGCCAGCGGCAAGGGCGGTACCGGCAAGAGCGTGCTGGCCTCGAATCTGGCGGTCATGCGCGCCCGCCGTGGCGAGCGCGTGCTGCTGGTCGATTTCGATGCCGGACTGGCCAACGCCCACCTGCTGCTCGGGCTGGCCCCGCAGCACGATCTGTCGCACGTGCTGCAGGGCCAGGTGCGGGCCGAGGACGCCCTGGTCGAGGGGCCCCACGGGATGCGCCTGCTCTCCGGCGGCGTCGGGCGCCACATCCTCGCGAATCCCACGCGACGCGAGCTCGACCGCCTGTTCAAGGCCCTGCGCCCGCTCGAGGACCGCTTCGATCTGATCGTGATCGACCACGGCGCGGGCGTGTCCTACTCGACCGTGACGCAGCTGGCTGCGGCCAGCACGCTGCTGATCGTCACCAACCACGAGGTCACCGCGCTCTCCGACAGCTACGCGCTCTACAAGCGCGCGCACCTCGTGAATCCGTACATCCGCACGGGCCTGGTCGTGAACCGCGTGCCCGACGAGGCGCGCGCGCTTTCGGCCTGGGAGCGCTTCCAGTCGGCCTCGCAGCGCTTCCTCGGCCACGCGCCCGAGTTCGTCGGCTGGGTGCCCTACGACGTGGCCGTGTCGCGCAGCATCGAGGCGCGCACGCCGGTCGGGCTGTCGGAACCCGAGAGCGCCGCGGCACGCGCGTTCGAGTCGATCTCGCACTGGGCCCCGATCGATCAGGCCCGCAGCGCGCGCGCTTTCTTCGAGCGCGCCCGCGCGGCTCTGCGCTGACGGGGCCCGCCGCGCAGGGGCCGGCGACCTGGCCGCACCGGGCGCGCCGGGTTGCGTCGTTCGACCGGGCTCGCTCGAGGTGCTTGCATCGCGGGGAGCCAGACGGGATAAGGGGCGGCGATGCAGATCTGGGCGCTCGCGAACCAGAAGGGCGGAACGGGCAAGACCACGACCGCCATCAACCTGGCGGCCTCGCTGGCCGCGCTCGGCCGGCGCGTGTGCCTGGTGGACCTCGATCCCCAGGCCCACGCCACGCTCGGGCTGGGTTGCCACGCCGACGAGCAGAGCTCCGTGGCGCGCGCCTTCCTCGACGGCGCGCCGCTCTCGACGCTGGTGAGCGCGGTGCCCGGGGGCTTCCATCTCGTGCCTTCCACGGCCGAACTCGCCGAGTTCGAGGCCGTCGCCGAGCGCACGCTGCAACCCGAGCACGTGCTCGCGCAGGCCCTCTCCGAGCTGGAAGGGCGCTACGACTGGATCTTGCTCGATTGTCCGCCGCGGGCCGACGGGGTGCTGTGCGCCAATGCCGTGCGCGCGGCCACGACGACCGTGCTGGTGGTCGAGACCGGCACCTTCGCGCTGCAGGGCGCGCTGCAGGCCGCGCGCCTGTTCAGCGAGCTCGCGGAGGAGGGCGGGCAGGGCCTCGATCTCGCCTTCCTGGCGACGATGTTCGAGCGCCGCTCGGCGCTCGGACGTGAGCTGCTGGTGGCCATGCAAGCCCGTTTCGGCACGCGCCTGCTCGAGACGGTCATCCGCCGCGACGCAGCCCTGCGCGAGGCGGCCGCCCACGGCTTGCCGGTGCGCCGGTTCGATCCCGCCGCGCGCGGGGCCCTCGACCACGATGCCCTGGCCCGCGAGGTCACCGCGCGTGTGGCGCGCAGCGCGTCTGCTCGTCCCACGCTTTCGCCCGCGCCTGTTCTCCAACCGCTTCGATGACCGCCATGGACACCCTGGCCTTGCTCTGCAACCTCCACGCTGACGGACCGGCCACGCTCCTGCGCTTGCGGCGGATCGGCTGCGAATCGCTGGCCAGTCTGAGGCGCCTCGAGGGGGCCACGCTGGTGCGTGAACTCGGCTGGCCGGAGGCCACCGCGCAGCGCTTCCTGCGCGAGGGGCGGCTCCTGGCCGAGCGCACCGAGGGGCCGCTGGCGGGCGAGAGCGAGGACGTCTTCGAGCTCGAGTCGGAGCTGGTCGAGGAGCTCGACGGCAGCCTCGACGAGGGCGAGGAACTCGAGCCCGAGCCCGAGGAAACCTGCACCGAAGAAGCGCTGGACGAACCACTGGCCGAGGTGGGAGTGGCGGCCTTGCTCGGGGCCTGGCGCGAGCTCGACCGCGTGTCGCCGCCTGTCGAGCCGGTCGAGCCGGCCGAGTTCCTCATTCCCCGTCCGCCTCCGTCGGCCGGCGACCGGCGCCTCGAGGAGCTGGCTCTCGAAGGGCTGACGCCCGAGCTCGTCGCGCGCCTTGCGGGCAAGGGCGTGCGCACCGTGCTCGAGCTGTGCGAGGCCGGCGAGCTCGAGCTGGCGCGCGCCCTCGGCCTCGGCCTCACGCGCGTCAAGCGCCTGCAGTTCCAGGCGCGCCGCGCCCTGGCCCAGGGGCTGGCCGCGCCGTTCACGCAGGCTGCGGCGGTCCCGACGCAAGCGTCGCCCCGTTGCGAGGCGGCGCGCTTCGAGACCTACAACCCTCCTCCGGCCGAACCGTTCGAGACCGCCGGCCCGTTCGCCTGATCGACGCGCGCTCCTGGAGTCGTTGCGGCCGGCAACGAGGCTCGGAGGTCGTCCCTCAGGGCTTCTGCTCGAACTCGGCCAGGCGTTCGCGCCAGACCGGGTTCTCGGGATCGAGCTCGATGCAGCGCCGGACCTGGGCCAGGGCCTCGTCGCGATTGCCGAGCAGGAAGAGGCAGCAGGCCAGCGTGTCGACCACGGCCGGCGCGTCGGGCGCGGCGGCCACGGCCTTCTCGGCCACCGTGAGCGCGAACTCGAGGTCCGAGCGCGTGGCCGAGGCGCGGCTCTCGTAGAAGCTCCAGGCGATGTTGTTGCCGAGCGAGCCGACGTGCTCGGGCGGCACGAGCGGCCACAGCACGCGCGCCGTGGCGAAGTAGCGCAGCTCGTGCCGGCGCGCGAGCTCCGGATCGCGTGCGCTCCGCGCCGCCTGGCCCTCGAGATCCCAGATCTTCCACCAGCCTTCGAAGCGCACGAGCGGATCCTGCTGGGGCTCGACGAACGCGTACAGGGGCTCGAGGTCGAGCTCGACCGCGGCGCGCGCGTAGAGCTCGTGCAGCTTCACGCGCAGGGAGGCCCGCGTCGTGCCGGCCGGATCGCGCTCGCGGATGCGCGCGACCTCGCTCAGGTGCCCTTCCAGATCGCCGATCCCGCGCAGCTTGCAGGCGAGTTCCCAGCGCGCGTCGAGATCCGCAGGCGCCGCGGCGATGCGCTTGCGCAGGGCCGAGAAGGTGTCGACGTTCTGCTTGATCCGGCGCAGCTCGTGGGTGAAGCGCTCGGGGCCGATGTAGCCGCTGAGGTGGTCGCGCAGGCCGCCGTCGGGATCGAGGAACACCAGGGCGGGCGTGCCCTTGACCTGGAACTGCTTGCGCAGGGGCTTCGAGCTGCGCTCGTCGGCGTCGACGCCGTAGCACAGGATGTCCGCGAGCTCGGCCAGGGCCGGGCCGGCGAGGTAGGTCGTCTTCTCGAGCTTGCGGCTGTAGGCGCTCGAGCGCGAATAGAAGTCGAGGAAGACGATCCGTTCGCTGCGGGCGGCCTCGGCCAGGAGCTCCTCGTAGCTGCCCGCGAACCACTCGATCCGACCGCGCGGTTCCTCGACCACGGCGCGTACCGTCAGCGTCTGCGGCGCTGCCGACGCGGGGCACAGGAGAGGGGTGGCGAGGACGAGTGCAGCGAGCGGCATGGCTCGGGGGTGGGCCGCAGCGGGCGCTCCACTCCGGCGCGCAAATCCTAGTGTCCTCGCTCGCCCGCTGTCAGGCGCCGTCCGGCGTGGCCTTCCGTATTGCAGGATCCGAACAGAGGGTCGTCTCCCGCGCGCGGCCCGGCGCCGCCTCCGCCGCGCGACGGACCTGCGGATGGCCGGGCCTGCGCAGGCGGTTTCCGGGGCCTCGCTCGCGTATCCTTTGCGCGTGACCCCGTCCACGTTTCCGGCCCTGATTCCCGCGCGCGCGGCGCGCGGCGGTGACGACCCGATCTTCGTGCTGAACGCCGAGGCGCAGCGTCGCCTGGCGGCCGGGCGGTCGGTCGTGAACTCGACCCTGGGCGCGCTCCTCGACGAGGGCGGCCGGCTGGCGACCTTGCCGGCCGTGGCCGAGGCCTACCGTCAGGTGCCGCTCGAACTCGCCGCGGGCTACGCGCCGATCGCCGGGCCCGCGCCGTTCTTGCAGGCCGTGCAGGCCGAGCTGTTCGCGGGTTCGCCGCTGGCGGCCCAGGCGACGGCCGTCGCCACGCCGGGCGGCACGGGCGCGCTGGCGCTCGCCGTGACGAACTTCCTCGAGCCCGGGCAGGCCCTGCTCACGAGCTCGTTCTACTGGTCGCCCTACGAGACGATCGCCGACCAGGCCGGGCGCCGCCTCGAGACCTACCGCATGTTCACGGCCGAGGGCCGCCTGGACGTGGAGGCGCTGGCCGCGGGGCTCGCGGACCAGCGGCGGCGCCAGGGGCGCGCGCTGCTCTTCCTGAACACGCCCTGCAACAACCCGACGGGGTACTCGCTCGACGCGGACGACTGGGCGCGTCTCGTTCCCGTGCTGCTGGCCGAGGCCGAGCGCATGCCGCTCACCGTGCTGGTCGACGTGGCCTACGCGCGCTACGGCGCGGGCGATCCGCTCGACTGGGTGCGCGCGCTCGAGCCTCTGCTCGGTCGCGCGACGTTGCTCGTGGCCTGGTCCGGCTCGAAGGCCTTCGCGCAGTACGGGGCCCGCGTCGGCGCCTGTGTGGCCGTCGAGGCCGAGCGCGCGGAGCGCGAGCGGATCGCGGGTGCGCTCAAGGCTTCGTGCCGCGGTCTGTGGTCGAACGTGAATCACCTCGGCACGCTGGCACTGACGCGTTGCATGACCGATCCCGAGCTGGCCGCGCGCGTCGAGCGCGAGCGCGGCGCCCTGCGCGAGCTCCTGCACGCGCGCGTGACCCTCTTCACGCGCCTCGCGCACGAGGCGGGCCTGCGCCATCCGCGCTACGAGGGCGGCTTCTTCGTCACCGTCTTCTGCGACCAGCCGGAGCGCGCAGCCCAGGCGATGCGTGAGCGCGACGTGTTCGTCGTGCCCGTCGCGGGCGCGCTGCGGGTCGCGCTTTGTTCTACCGCGCTCGGCCAGGTGGCCCGGCTGGTCGAGGCCCTGGCGGCCGGAATCCACGCATGAAGTACCTGCTCCTCGCTCTCACGCTCGCTTCCTCCGCGGCCTGCTCGACGCGCCGTCCGCCGCCCCCGGGGGCGAGTGGTGACGTGATCTACGCGCTGCAGAACTGCGCCAACTGCCACGGTGATGCGCGTCAGGGCACCAAGCTCGGGCCGCCGCTGCGCCCGCTCGCGCCGAGCTGGACGCGCGAGCGTCTGGCCGAGTACCTCGCCGATCCGCGCGTCCTGGTGGCCTCGGACGAGCGTCTTGCGGCCCTCGACCGCGAGTTCTCGGCCGACATGGGCCGCTACGACAACCTCTCGCACGCCGAGCGGCTCGTGCTGGCCGGCTGGTTGCTCGCGCCCTGACGTGGCTCAGCGAGCCACGTAATCGAGCGGCCCGGCCGGTCCGAGCGGGAGCCCCAGCGCGGTCCAGCCGAGCAGGAAGGGGATCCAGGTCAGCGCGAAGGCTGCGGCGAACGGCACGAGCAGCGCGATCAGCGTGCCCAGTCCGCTCTCCGCGTCGTGCTGACGCAGCGCCACCAGCACGATCACGAGGTACATGTTGAGCGGGCTGATCGGGTTGGTCAGCGAATCGCCCACGCGGTAAGCGGCCTGCGTCAGCTCGGGGCTGATGCCGAGACGCATGAAGAGCGGCACGAAGATCGTCGCCAGCAGCGTCCACTTGGCCGACATCGAGACCACCAGGCCGTTCACGGTGGCGATGAAGAGCACGAACAGCGTCAGCAGCACGGCGCGCGGGAGTTCGAGGCGCGCGAGCACCTCGCCGCCCTCCATGGCCAGCAGGAGTCCCAGGTTCGAGCGCTCGAAGGCCGCCACCAGGATGGCCGCGAAGAAGGCCAGCACGACGTAGCCCGCCAGCTGACCGAAGTACTCGTTCAGCATGCGCACCACGTCGCGATCGGAGCGGATCGTGCGCGCGGCGAGTCCGTAGGCGAGACCCGGCACGAGCATCATCAGCACGATCAAGGCGACGATCGACTGGATCCACAGCGGAGTCGGCACGGCCGCGCCCGGCGCGGGTGGTGCATCGTGCAGGAAGCCCCGGGGAGCCTGCTGGCAGGCGATCAGCAGGAGGAGCAGCAGGAAGAGCAGCGGCACGGCCACGGCCAGTCCGCGGCGCTCGGCGGCCGTGAGGCGCGTCTCGGCGACGGGCGCGCTCGGAGTCGTGACGCGTGCCGCTAGGCGCGGCGCGAGGATGCGCTCCGACACGAACCAGCCGACCAGCACGAGCAGCCCGCTCGAGCCGACCATGAAGTACCAGTTGCACGTCGCGGCCACCGTGTAGTCCGGATCGACGAGGCGCGCGGCCTGCTCGGTCATCCCGGCCAGCAGCGGATCGGAGGCCGTCAGGAACAGGTTCGCGCCGAAGCCGCCGGCCACGCCGGCGATCACCGTGGCGATGCCGAGCGCGGCCGGCCGGCCGAGCGAGCGGTAGATCGCCGCCGCGAGCGGCGGCAGCACCACGAAGCCCGCGTCGCTCGCCAGCGACGAGCACACGCCCGCGAGCAGCGTGGCCGGCGCGATCAGTCCGCGCGGCACGAGGATCAGGAGCGCGCGCAGGAGCGCCGCGAGGAAGCCGGACTTCTCGGCCACGGCCACGCCGATCGAGGCGCACAGCACGAGGCCGAGCGGTCGGAAGCGCACGTAGATCTCCGTCAGATTCGTGGCGAGCCAGGCGAGGCCCTCGCGCGACAGCAGGTTCTGCGCCGTGGTCGTGGTGCGCGTGCCGTCGGTGCGCACGAACTCGGCGCTCCAGCCGGCCTGCGCGGCCACGAACGAGGCCACGAAGACGAGCGCCGCTCCGAGGGCGAACAAGGTCAGCGGGTCGGGCAGCGCATTGCCGAGGCGCTCGAGGCGCGCCAGGAAGCCGCGTGCTTCCGCTGCCTGGCGCGGCGCGCTCACCTCAGCGCCTCGAGCACGAGTGCACGCGCATCCTCCGCGCAGGGCCAGGAGAGCGTCACACCGCAGCCACCGTGCCCGTAATCGTGCACCAGCGGTCGGCCGTCGGGCAGGCGCTCGAGCTCGACCCGGATCTCGTCGCGGCCCGGGCGCAGTCCGACGGCCACGCTCGTCACCTGCGTGCTCAGACGCGGCTCGAGCGCACGGCAGCGCGCGAGGATGGCCGTGCTGATGGCCCCATCGGGCTCGAGCGATTCGGCGCCGCGCACGGCCGTGCCGCCGAGCACGCAGTCGTCCGAGCGCGGCACCACGTAGCCGAAGGCTGCGGGGCCCTGGAAGTAGAGGGCCGCGTCGACTTTTCCGCGCGGCACGCGCACGATCTGGCCCTGGATCGGGTAGCAGCGCGTGTCCCCGACCAGCTCGCGCGCGCCGAGTCCGCTCGCGTTCAGCACCGCGTCGAAGGCGCGCGTCTCGTCGAGCGAGCGCAGGTCGCGCCTCTCGAAGCGCACGCCGAGCGCTGCGCAGCGGGCGTTCAGCCAGGGCAGATAGAGCGGCGTCTCGATCACGGGCACCACGCCCTCCCAGCCTTCCGCGTGACCGGCCAGCTCGGTCCCGCTGAGCTCGCGCAGGCCGCGCAGCTCTGCGACCCAGGGCGGACGCGGGTGGGCGGGCGTGTGCAGGTCGCGCACGGTCACGAGCTGGACGCCCGGCGTGCCGTCGCGCGCGAGCTCCAGGAAGGTGCGGTACGAGCGCGCCGCCCAGCCGTCGACCTTGTGCCGCGGGCCGGCCTCGAAGGGGTACCAGATCGCGGCCGCGACGGCCGAGGTCGTGGCCAGGGGATCCGCGCGGCTCCACAGCGTGACCGCCAGGCCCGCCTCGGCCAGCAGGCAGGCCGAGGTCAGACCCGAGACCCCACCCCCGACGACGAGCACGTGCGCCGGCGGGGCGGCGGGGCGGGGGGAGCTCATCCCGCCATGGTAGCGGAGCGGCCTGTCCCGGAATTGAGCCTCGCCACCGGGCCCGGCGAAGTCGCCTCAGGCCGCTCCGCCGAGGCACCGATAACTCCCCGGCAACCCCGTGGCGATCGATACCCAAAGCCTGGTTCTCGAGGCCAACCACCTGGCGCCCCTGCCCCAGGCGGCGGTGCGCCTCGTGGGCATCCTCTCGCGCGAGGACTGGGACGTGCGCGAGGTGCTGGACGTCGTGCGCCTCGATCCGATCCTGACCGGCAAGGTGCTCGGCGCGGCGAACTCGGCGACCTCGGGCGCGCAGGCCAAGATCCTCGACGTCGGCGAGGCGCTGCGGCGCATCGGGCCGCGCACGGCCGTGGGGCTGGCGCTCGCCACCGGCGTCAAGGGGCGGCTCTGCACCGCTCTGCCGCAGTTCGGACTGGGCGAGGGCGAGCTGTGGCGCCACTCGGTCGCGGCGCTGCTGGCGGCCGAGCTCTCCGGCGCGCACTTCCGCCTCGGGTCCTCGACCGTGGCCGTAACGGCCGCGCTGCTGCACGACGTCGGCAAGGTCGTGATGGCGCGCTTCCTCGATCCCGAGACGCTCGACTTCCTCGCGCTGGCGCGGGTCGAGGGGGGCGATACGGGGCGCGAGGCCGAGCTCGAGATCCTCTCGGTCACGCACGGCGAGCTCGGCGGCCTGATCGCCGACCACTGGGGCATGCCCGAGGAGATCGCGCGCGCGGTGCAGTACCACCACGACCTCGCGAATGCGCCCGAGGCCTTCCTGCGCGACGCGTGCATGGTGCAGCTCGCCGATGCGGCCGCCAAGGTCGTCGCGCCGCCGCGCTTCCCGACGATCGACGATCCGGCCGAGCTGGACCACGCGCTGGCCGTGCTCGGGCTGAAGCGCGCGGATTTCCCGGCCTTCTGCGAGGCCGCGAAGGCGCGCTTCCAGAAGCTCGGTCAGGCGTTCTGAGGCGTGGCCCGCGCAGGGCGCCGATTTTTTTTGCGTCCGCGGTGACCTCTGCGTGCGGAGGCGCGTCCTCCGGGAGCCATGCTGTGCTCCTTACTCTTGCTGCTCACCTTGCCGCGGATCGACGATCCGCTCGAGACCCTGGCCGCGAAGCTGCGCGCCAGCGACAAGTGGACGCGCGCCGAGGCCGTCGAGGAACTGGCGCGCGTTGGCAGCGACGCGGCCTTCGAGCTCGTGCTCGGCGCGCTGGCGGATGCGCGCGGCGAGGTGGCGGACGCGGCCCAGCTGGCGCTGGCCGGGATCAACTCGAAGCCCACGCTCGAGCGACTGGCCGGCGAGCTCGGCCTGCGCGCGAAGGACCCGCTCGTGCGGGCGCGCGTGGTCGAGGCCCTGGGCCGCCTGTCGGGTGTCGACGAGCGCCTGCTCGAGCGCGCGCTCGCCGACGACGAGGCCGAGGTGCGGCGCATGGCGGCCTGGTCGGTCGAGCGCCTGGCCGCAGCCGGCCGGCTTTCCGGCGAGAGCGCGCGGGAGCACGTGCCGCGCCTCGTGCGCGCCGCGCGCAACGAGCGTGACGAGCTGGCGCGCGTGCGCGCGCTCGCGGCCCTGCGGGCGCTGGATGCAGGTGCGGCCCGCGGCCCGATCGACGAGGCCACGCGCGACCGCTCGGCGCTGCTGCGCGGGGCGGCCCTGCGCCTGCTCGAGCCGTCCTTCACGGGCGACGAAGCCCTCCAGCGGCTGCGGCCGGCGGTGCTCGATCCGTCCTTCACCGTGCGGCGCCTCGCGCTCGAGTCCCTGGCCGGACTGGGCACGAAGGGCGCTGCGACGCTGCTGGTCGAGCGTCTCGGCAAGGAGAGCGAGGAGCGCCTGCTCGTGCGCTCGGTCGAGCTGCTGCAGGCGCTGTCCGGCAAGAAGCACCGGCGCGACCTGCGGCCCTGGAACGACTGGCTCGCGGGTCTGCCGGCCGACTGGCGCGCTCCGGAGCGACGTGCAGCCGAGGCTTCATACGGGGCCGAGCGCTCCAGTGCCGCCTTCGCCGGCCTGCCGATCGTCTCGAAGCGCATCGCGATCCTGATCGACCTGTCGGGCTCGATCTGGAACGTGCGCCCGGATGGCAAGACGAAGAAGGAGGTCGTCGACGGCAAGCTGCGCGAGGCGCTCGAGGCTCTGCCGGCGGACACGCGCTTCAACCTGATTCCCTACACGGGGAAGCCGCTTCCCTGGAAGGAGCGGCTGGTCGCGGCGACCCCGGCCACGGTGCGCACGGCCGCGGCCTGGTTCGAGGCGCGCAACGAGAATGGCTCGGGCAACTTCTGGGACGCGGCCATGCTGGCGCTGGAGGATCCCGAGGTGGACACCCTGCTGGTGCTGTTCGACGGCGCGCCGACGGGAGGACACCGGCACCGGCTGGAGCTGATCACGCCGCTGTTCCTGGAGCGGAACCTCGGGCGCGGAGTGACGCTCGACTGCGTGCTGGTGGATGCCTCGAAGAAGCTGCAGCGGCTGTGGGGCGAGCTCGCCGCGGCCACGGGGGGGCGGACGGTGAGCGTGTCCTTCTGACGGGAACGGGGGCCGAGCCGGTCTGGCCTCGAATCGGGCCGGGCGATCGGGCACACTCCCCGTGGAAGTCATGAGCGAGCTCCTCCTGCAGCGTGACGAAGTGCGCGCCCTCGATCGCCGCGCGACGGCCGAGTTCGGCGTGCCCTCCCTGCTCTTGATGGAGAACGCGGGCCGCGCGTGCTCCGACGAGGCCGAGCGCGTGCTCGGCGGGCGACGCGGGCCGGTGGCGGTGATCTGCGGGCCGGGCAACAACGGCGGCGACGGGCTCGTGCTGGCGCGCACGCTGTGGAACCGCGGACACGACGTGCGCGTGGCCTTCCTCGGTCCGACCGAGCGTCTCGAGGGCGGGCACTCGGACTTCGCCACGAACCTGGCCCTGTGGCGTGCGCTCGGCCGCGAGGTCGAGGTCTACTCGACGGCCGGCGCGGTGCGCGAGCGCGCGAAGGTCCTGCGCTCGGCCGAGCTCGTGGTCGACGCGCTCTTCGGTACGGGCCTCGCACGCGCGCTCGAGGAGCCCTTCCGCGGCGCGGTCGAGGCCATCAACGCCTGCGGCCGGCCGGTGCTCGCGGTCGACCTGCCGAGCGGGCTCGACGCCGACACGGGCGAGGCGCTGGGAGTGGCCGTGCGCGCCCACGCGACCGTGACCTTCGTGGCGAAGAAGCCCGGTCTCCTGCGCGCACGCGGTCCCGAGCTCGCTGGCCGCGTGGTCGTGGCCGAGATCGGCATCCCGCGTCCGCTGCTCGAGGAAGCCCTGCGCGCGGCCGAGTCGGGGCGCTGAAGCCCCGCTCCGCGCCGGAACCCGACGCGCGGAGCACCGGGTCGCAGCCGTCAGAACCGCGGGTGGCGGTCGTGGTACTTCGTTCTCCACTGCCAGGCCGCCGCCAGGGCCAGGACCTCCGCGTCGCCGAAGAGCCGGCCCGTGAAGGAGATGCTGTAGGGCTTGCCCTCCTCGTCGAAACCGCACGGTGCGACGAAGGTCGGATGTCCGGAGAGGTTCGTCATCGCGAGCAGGTTGCCGGCGAAGCTCGGGTGCACGATCGCCCTCACACCCGCCAGCGCCGCCTCCAGGTCGCGGATCAGGAGCGTGCGCAGGCGGTTCGCGCGGATGTAGTCGACGGCCGGGATGAGCTGTGCGTGGCGGAAGGTGTTCGGCCAGGCGAAACGCTCCTGGCGCTTCATGCGCTCGTCGTCGGTGCCGCGCGAGAACTCGTCGAAGGCGGCTCCGGCCTCGGCCGCCAGCACGATCATCATCTCGTCGACCGGGTAGCGCGGCAGCTCGACCTCGACCAGCTCGACGCCCTGCGCGCGCAGCTCGTCGAGCACGCTCTTGCAGCGCGCGTCGTTGCCCTCGAAGACGCCCTTCGGCACCCCGACCTTCCAGCCGCGCACAGCGCCGAACGTGAGCTCGTGGGGCACATCGACGGTGCTCGGGTCGCGCGCATCGCGCCCCTGGATCGCGTCGAACACGACCGCGGCATCCACCGCCGAGCGGGCGATCGGACCCAGCTTGTCGAGGGACCAGCACAGGGTCATCGCTCCGTGCCGGCTGACGCGCCCGAAGGTCGGGCGCAGTGAGGACGTTCCACACACGGTGGATGGAGAGACGATCGAGCCGTAGGTCTCCGAGCCGATGCCGAAGACCGCACAGCCGGCGGCGACCGCGCTGGCCGTCCCGGCCGAGGACCCGCTCGAACCCTCGTCGAGCTTCCAGGGGTTCTTCGTCTGGCCTCCGAACCACACGTCGCCCCAGGCGAGCTCTCCCAGGCTGACCTTGGCGATCAGGATGGCTCCGGCGGCGTCGAGCCGTTCCACGACGGCGGCGTCGTGATCGAGGCGCTGCTCCCGGAACGGTTCGCTGCCCCAGGTCGTCGGCGCTCCTCGGACCGCGAGCAGGTCCTTGGCGACCCAGGGGAGCCCGTGGAGTGGGCCGCGATGCTTGCCGGCGGCCGTTTCCTCGTCGAGCTGTCGCGCTTGCGCGAGCGCGCGCTCCTCCAGCAGCGTGACGACGCACTGCAGCTGCGGATCCAGGCGCTTCAGGCGTCCGAGAAAAACCTGCACGAGCTCTTCCGAGGTGACGAGCCGGCGCCGGATCAAGAGCTCCAGCTCGCCGATCGGGTAGTAGGCGAGCTCCTCCAGGTCGGCGGGACGCTCGGCCGGCCCGGAGGCGAGGATCACGACGGTCTTCTCCGCATTCGCCTCGCTCACGAACTCGGACGGGCGAGGCTGGAAGACGAGCGCGGAGGCCACGTCGTTCGTGAGCGGCACCGCGCGCAGGCGCTCGAACTCCGCCAGGCGCTCGAGCACGTCGGGCAGCATCAGCTCGAGCTCCGCCTCGCTGAAGTGCGCGCCGAGCACCTCGGCCGCGAGTCCGACCTCCAGCGGACCGAACGCGGGCGCCTCGTCCTTGCGGACCTCCTGGAACAGCACGAGTGCGAGCGGGATCAGCATGGGGGACGATCCTACGCCCGCTTTCTGCTAGAACACTCGCCCTTTTCCGCCCCGCGCCCATGAGCCTCAGCACGCCCGAAACCCTCCCGAACGGCAAGGTCACCTACGCCTCCGACGGCGGCCTCGCGCTCGTCACGCTGACGAACCCGCCCGCCAACGGCTACTCGCACGCGATGATGCGCGACCTCGACGAGGCGATCCTGCGGGCACGCTTCGACGACGCCGTGCAGGTGATCGTGCTGGCCGGGGCGGGCGAGAAGTTCTTCTGCGCCGGGGCGGACATCGCGATGCTCGACGCGGTCACGCCGAGCTTCAAGTACGCCTTCTGCCTGCACGCCAACGAGACGCTCCTGCGTCTCGAGCACACGCCGAAGCTCGTGCTCGCGGCCCTGGGCGGGCACTGCGTCGGCGGCGGGCTCGAGATCGCGCTGGCGGCCGACCTGCGCTTCGCGCGCAAGGGCTCGGGCAAGTGCGGCCTGCCCGAGGTCGCGCTCGGCGTCCTGCCGGGCACCGGCGGCACGCAGCGCTTCGCGCGCGTGGTCGGGCGCTCGAAGGCGATCGAGCTGATGGCGAGCGGTGAGCTCTTCGACTACGAGACGGCCGAGCGCCTCGGGCTCGTGAACCGCCTGATCGATGCGCCCGACGAGGCGGCCTTCCTGGTGCGCGTGCTCGAGCTCGCGCGTGGCTACTGCACGCCCGGCAAGGCGGCGCTCGCGGTCGGGCACATCAAGCGCAGCGTGCAGACGGGCCTCGAGCTGCCGCTCGAGGCCGGCCTCGCGCTCGAGCGCGAGCTGCAGGCGAAGCTCTTTGCCTCGGCCGACGCCAAGGAAGGCATCGCGGCCTTCGTCGCGAAGCGCGCCCCGCGCTTCGAAGGGAAGTGAGCCCCATGCAGGCCCTGCGCATCCACCGCCACGGCGACCCGAGCGTGCTCGCGGTCGAGGACATCGCGCGCCCCGAGCCGGGTCCGGGCGAGGCCCTGGTGCGGGTCCTCGGCGTCTCGCTCAACCACCTCGACCTGTGGGTGCGGCGCGGCATGCCCGGCTTCCCGGTCGCGTTTCCGCGCATCCTCGGCTGCGACGGCACCGGCGAGGTCGTCGCCCTCGGCGCGGGCGCGACGGGCGTGCGCGTCGGCCAGACGGTCGTGCTCGAGCCCGGCTATTCGAGCGGAAAGTCGCCCGAGGACCTGGCTGGCCTGGACCATCTCGCGCCCGACTACTCGATCCGCGGTGAGCACTCGGACGGCTTCGCGTGCGAGTACGTCGCGCTCGCGACGAAGTACCTGCTGCCGTTGCCGGCCGGGCTCGATCCGGTGCAGGCCGCGGCCGTGCCGCTCGTGTTCCTCACCGCCTGGGGCCTCGTGGTGACGCGCGGCGCGCTGAAGGCCGGCGAGAACGTGCTCGTGCTGGGCGGCGCCTCGGGCGTCGGTTCGGCCGCGATCCAGCTCGCGAAGCTGCGCGGTGCGCGCGTCTTCGCCACGGCCGGTAGCGACGAGAAGCGCGCCCTGTGCCGCGCGCTCGGCGCGGACGAGGTGCTCGACCATCGACTCGAGGGCTGGGGCAAGGAGCTGAAGAAGCTCACCGGCGGGCGCGGCTGCGACCTCGTCGTCGAGCACGTCGGCCCGGCCACCTGGAAGACCTCGATGAGCGTGCTGGCGCGCAACGGTCGGCTCGTCACCTGCGGCGGTACGACCGGCGCAATGGTCGAGCTCGCCCTGCCGCACCTCTTCATCAAGAACCAGGCGGTGCTCGGCTCGACCATGGGCCCGCGCGCCGCGCTGCCCGAGCTCTTCGCCGAGCTGGCCGCGGGGCGCCTGCGGCCTGTGGTCGACCGCGTGCTGCCGCTCTCTCGCGCGCGCGAAGCGCACGAGCTGCTCGAGAGCCGCGCCGTCTCGGGCAAGATCGTCCTCGTTCCCGGATCCTGAAGTTCCATGCTCACGAACGCTGCTTCCCTCAAGACCGCCGCGGTACTCGGCTCGGGCACCATGGGCCACGGCATCGCGCAGGTGTTCGCCATGGCGGGCCTCTCGACGCGCGTCTACGACATCGCCACGGCCCCGCTCGAGCTGGCGCGCTCCAAGGTGCGCGCCAACCTCGACCAGGGGGTCGAGAAGGGCAAGGTGACCTCCGCGCAGCGTGACCGCACGGTGAAGCTGCTCGAGTTCACCACGGATCTGGAGCGCGCGACGGCGGGCGTCGACGTGGTGATCGAGGCGGTACCCGAGAAGCTCGATCTGAAGTGCGGGCTGTTCGAGACCCTCGGCACGCTGCCCGAGCATGTCCTGCTCGCGACCAACACCTCGTCGCTCTCGATCACGCGGATCGGCGCGGCCGCGGCCCACCCCGAGCGCGTGGTCGGGATGCACTTCTTCAACCCGGTGCACGTCATGAAGCTGGTCGAGGTCGTGCGCACGCCGGCGAGCTCGCGCGCGGCGATCGACCTCGCGCTGGCCCTGGCGGAACGGCTCGGCAAGGATCCGATCGAGGTGGCCGATGCGCCGGGCTTCGCCAGCTCGCGTCTCGGTCTCGCCATCGGCCTCGAGGCGATCCGCATGGTCGAGGCCGGCGTCGCCGCGCCGGCCGACATCGACAAGGCCATGACGCTCGGCTACGGCTTCCCGATGGGGCCGCTGCGCCTGACGGACCTGGTCGGGCTCGACGTGCGCCTCTCGATCGCCGAGTACCTGGCCGGCGAGCTCGGCGAGCGCTTCTCGCCGCCGAAGCTCCTGCGCGAGAAGGTCGCGCGCGGCGAGCTCGGCAAGAAGTCCGGCAAGGGTTTCTACGACTGGAAGTGAATGGGAGGGGAGCGAGCCGCGCAGGGCGCGCTCCACGGAGATGAACATGCAGGAGAGCGACTGGGGCGAGAGCGTGCCGCCGAAGCGGCGCATACCGGGCTGGGTGTGGTGGGTCGGCGGCGGCGGCTGCCTGCTCGCGCTCCTTCTGGCCGGAGTTCTGGCCTTCTTCGTGTTCGGCCTGGCGCGCCAGATCGGCGATCCCGAGCGCGCCTGGGCCGAGGTGGCCGAGGTCCTGCCGCACGACGAGCGCCCGGCCGGCTGGGAGGCCAACGGGGCCAGCGTGATGGGGATCGAGACCTACGTGGTCACCGGTCCGGATGGGCTGGGCTTCCTGCTGCAGGCATTCCCGTCGGGTGAGCCGCTGGAGGCGCTCTTCGACCCGCAGTCGGGCCAGAACCAGGGCGCGTTCGGCGTGGGGGGGATCGAGGAGGCCGAGCTCGGCACGCTCGAGCTGCAGGGACGCGCGGTGCGCTGCTTGCGCTTCCGGATGCCGGCGACGCAGGGCGGCCACTTCGCCCTGCGCCTCGACCTTTCGGGTGGCCCGCACGAGCCGCACGCGCTCGTGCAGCTCACCGGCACGGCGGAGGAGACCCGCGTGGTCGACGAGCACGCGCGCGAGGCGCTCGCGCCCTTCGAGCTGTGGAGGGGCCGATGAGCGCGGAGCTGCCGATGGGCACGGCGGAGACGCCGCGCGCGGGCGCGGGGCGGGTGCTCGGCACGGCCGCCCTCGTGTTGCTCACCCTGGCGCTCGTGGCGCAGCTGGCGGGTGTGTTCCGCGCGCGCGAGGTGGACGGGGCCGCGCGCCAGAGCGAGTACTTCGGGAGCGGAGCGCCACCCTTCGGGCTGACCCTGGCCGAGGCCGTGAAGTTGCCGGGCGGCGAGACGGTCGTGCGCTTTGCGCAGAGCGGCGCAGGTCGCGAGCCTTCCTCGGCCACCTTCATCGAGTATCCCGCGCGCGCGGCCGTCGAGAAGCTGTTCTCCGGCCTGGAGGCGCCCGACGTCGGGCGCCGCGTCCAGGAATGGCAGGCCGATCCGAAGGAAGCCTGGAACGCCATCGTGCGGCGCGCGCCGCTCGAGTGGGGCGAGTGGAGCACGAAGCTCGTCGTCGAGCGCGCCTTCCACGCCGGCGGCGGCTGGCACGAGGAGGCGCGCGTCGATCTCGGCACACCCGGGCGCGCGCTGGTGCTCTACGTGCACTGGCCCGACGAGGTTCCGGCCGACGAGAAGCACGTGCTCGCCCTGGCCGAGGCGCTGGAGCTGCCTCAGCCCCGCTGAATCAAGGCGCGGGGGGCTCGACTCCGCCCGCCGGGCGCGCGAGGGCCGCGTCGACGAGCTCGGCCAGGTGCACGACGCGCGCATCCTTGCCGGCGCGCGCGAGACCGCTCTCCCACTGCATCTGGCAGCCGGGATTGGCGGTCACGAGCGTGCGCGCGCCGGAACGCTCGAAGGCCTCGAGCTTGCGCGCGAAGATGGCCCGGCTCGCCTCGGGCCGTAGCAGCGAGTAGATCCCGGCCGAACCGCAGCAGCTCTCGCTCTCCTCGAGCTCGACGCGCGCGAGGCCAGCGAGTTCGCCCAGCACGCGGCGTGGCTCGGCCCGCACACCCTGGGCGTGGCACAGGTGGCAGGGATCGTCCCAGGCGATCGGCTCGGGCACGGCGGGCTTGCGCGCGGCCTGACCGGCGAGGAGCGGCGCCACGACCTCCGAGTAGTCGCGCACGCGCCGCGCCAGGGCGGCGGCCCGCGCGTGCAGCGGGTCGTCGCTCGGGAAGAGATGATGGAGCTCGCGCAGGTGGGCGCCGCAGCCCGCGCTGTTCACCACGATCGGGAGCGGCTGGCCCGCCGCGTCGCGCTCGCCGTCGAAGGCCTCGAGCAGCCGCTCGGCGAGCGCGCGCGCGCCGGGAAGGTCGCCGTTGTGGGCCTGCAGCGAGCCGCAGCACACGAGCGCGCGCGGCACACGCACCTCGGCCCCCAGGGCGGTCAGCGAGCGCACGGTGGCGCGGTTCACGCGCGCGTGGAACTCGGGCATGACGCAGCCCTCGAGGAAGGCCAGCGTCGTGCGCGGCTCGCCGCGCGCCGCGTTGCGGCGTGGCAGCAGGCGCCGCGCCGAGAGCGGCGGCACGCGCGGCAGGAAGCGCAGGCCGCGGTCGGAGATGCGGTCCGCCAGGCGGTCGAGGCGCAGCACCTGCAGGGCGCGCAGGCCGCTCGCGGCCAGGCGCAGGACGAGCCGGTTCGGCAGCGCCACGCGGAAGCCCAGCCAGCGCAGGAAGCGCCGTGCGGCGCTCGTGGTGCGCACGGGTTCGAGCGCGCCGCGCGTGTGCTCCATCATCGCCCCGAAGCGCACGCCAGCCGGACAGACGCTCTCGCAGTGGCGGCACAGGAGGCAGAAGTCCATCTCCTCGGCGAAGTCCGCGTCAGGCACGAGGCGCTCCTCGGCCACGGCGCGCATCAGGTGGATGCGACCACGCGGGCTCGCGGACTCGCTGCCGGTCAGACGGAAGGTCGGGCAGGTCTGCAGGCACAGACCGCAGTGGATGCAGTCGAGGCTCTTCGCGTAATCGACCAGCGCGTGGGCCGGACTCGCGGCGGTGGGCGGGGCGGGCTCAGAAGTCGTCATGGAAGCGGCCTGCGGCGAACAGGGCAGCGGGATCGACGCTGCGCTTGATACGGCGCATCAGCTCGAGGGCGGCCGGCGGGGCGCAGAGGGGCGGACGAAAATCGGGCGGATGCGTGCGCCAGGCGAGGCTCTCGCCCTCGAGCTGGCGGGCGAGTGCGAGGCGCGTCTCGCGCGCGGGGGGCGCGGCGAAACCCACGCGGGCGCGTCCGAGCAACGGCTCCAGCGTGAGGCGTGCCTCGGGCGCGTGCGTCTGCAGGGCCGCCTCGATTCGGGCGCACAGGGCCGCGAGGCGCGAGGGGCGCGTGTCGAGCGTGAGGCCGGTGTCCTGTGCTCCTTCGAGTGCCGCCAGGGCGCTGCGGCGGGCGCGCGCCTCCGGGCCGGTGAGCGTGGGGCCGTCTCCGAGGGTCCGGCGCACGCGTGCGAGCTCGTCCTCGACGAGCTCGCGCCGGCCCGCCAGGACGAGCTCGAGCCGCTGTCCGCCGTCGGGACGCTCCATCAGCAGCGCCGCCAGCGGCAGGAGCTGGGCCCGGGCGAGCGCCTCGCCCAGGGCCAGGCCTTCCGCACGCGTCGCGCAGTCGCGCACGAACACGGCCTCGTGCGTGGCGGCAGGGTAGAGCCGCAGGGTGCCCTCGAGCAGGAAGCCGAGCGTGCCGTGCGAGCCACACCACAGCCGGTGCAGGTCGTAACCGGTGACGTTCTTCACGACGCGTCCGCCGCTGTGCGCCAGGCTTGCATCGGGCTGCAGCGCGGTGAGCCCGAGCACCTGGTGGCGCAGCGGGCCGTGCCGCAGGCGATCGAGGCCGCTCGCGCCGGCGGAGAGCACGCCGCCGAACGTGCCCGCGCCCTCGGTGGGGAGCTCGGGCGAGAGCTGGTGCGTGCCCTCGACCGCCGCGCGGAGCTCGCTCCACGGTGTGCCTGCGCGTGCGGTCAGCGTGCCGTCGGCGGGTTCGTAGGCGACGATGCCCGTGAGACGCGTGCTGCTCAGCACGAGGTCGACGCGCGGCGGCAGGCGCGCCCAGCCGAGCTTCGTGCCGCTGCCGAGCGGCAGCACCTTCCAGCGCTCGGCGGCGGCGAGGCGCAGCACCTCGGCGGCCTCCTCGGCGGAGCCCGGCGCCGCGCACGGCACCTCGGGGAGGCCCGCGCCCGCGAAGGTCGAGAGGGCCTGCTCGGGCAGGATGTCGGCCAGCCGCCCGTGCGCGCGCTCCAGGTTCACGGGGCGCCTCCGGCCGGCAGCGCGGCCGTGCGCACCTCGAGGCAGGCATGCGTCGGCACGAGCTTGCCCGGGTTCATGCGGCGCTCGGGATCCCACGCGTCGCGCACGCGGCAGGCGGCCTGCAGATCCTCGCGCGTGAAGTAGAGCTCCATCTCGGGCAGCTTCTCGAGTCCGACGCCGTGCTCGCCGGTCAGCGCGCCGCCCGCGGCGATGCACTCCTTCAGGATCAGGTGCCCGGCCTCGACCACGCGCCGCACCTCGTCGGCATCGCGCCGGTCGTAGCAGATGTTCGGATGCAGGTTGCCGTCGCCGGCGTGGAACACGGTCGCGAGGCGCAGGCGACGCTCGCGACAGATTTCGACCGTACGCGCCACGAGCGCGCGCAGCTTGGTGCGCGGCACGACCGCGTCGGCCACGTACAGGTCCGGAGCGATGCGACCCATCGCACCGAAGGCGCCCTTGCGCCCGGCCCACAGCTTCTTGCGCGCGGCGGCGTCGCGCGCGCTGCGCACCTCGAGCGGCGCGTGGCGCGCGAGGATCGCGGCCACGTCGGCGGCCTGCGCGGCCACGTCGGCCGCGCAGCCCTCGAGCTCGACCAGGAGCACGGCCTCGGCCTCGCGCGGATAACCGGCCGCGAAGACCGAGCGCTCGACCGCGTCGATCGTGAGCTGGTCGAGGATCTCGAGCGCGGCCGGCTCGAGGCGCGCCGCGATCATGTCCGAGACCGCATCGCAGGCCGCGTCGAGCGAGCGGAAGAGCCCGAGCTGGACCTCGATCACCTCGGGAGCGGGCGAGAGCTTGACCACGATCTCGGTCGCGATCCCGAAGGTGCCCTCGCTGCCCACGAACAGACCCGCGAGGTCGTAGCCGGCGGGGTCGAGCACGGGCTCGGAGAGGTCGAGGATCTCACCGTCGTGCTGCACGATCACGAGGCCGAGCACGTGACGTGTCGTGGCGCCGTACTTGAAGCAGTGCGGCCCGCCCGAGTTGTTGGCCACGTTGCCGCCGATCGTGCAGGCCATCTGGCTCGAGGGATCGGGCGCGTAGAGCAGACGCGCGTGCTGGCATGCACCGGTCAGGTCCACGTTGACGACGCCGGCCTGCACGCGCGCCAGCCGATCGAGCGGATCGAGCTCGAGCACGTCGCGCATGCGTGCGGTCGAGAGCACGACACCGCCCACCACCGGCGTCGCGCCGCCCGCCAGGCCCGTGCCCGCGCCGCGCGCCACGACGGGAACCTTGCGGCGGTGCAGGATGCGCATCGCGGCCGCGGTCTGGCGCGTGTCGCGCGGCAGGAGCACGAGCTCGGGCCGCACCGCGACCATCGCCAGCGCGTCGGACTCGTAGGGCAGGAGGCGCGTGGGTTCGCGGATCACGCCCGCAGGACCCAGCACCTCGAGGAGCTCGTCGGCCAGGGCCTGCATGTGCTTCAGAAGGCGATGCGCCGCAGGCGCCAGCAGCCGACGGAGAGCATCAGCGCGACGAAGGCCAGCGAGGAGCCCACGCTGAAGAACACGTTCGTGCGCCAGGGCGCGGTGAAGCCGAGCTGGGCCGGATACCAGTCATCGATGGCGGTGCGGTCGAGGGCGAGGTAACGCGTGAAGCGCTGCGTCTGCTGCTCGACGGTGGCCTCGTCCGGCTGGCCCGGCACGCGCACCAGCAGGGTGAACAGGAGCTCGCCTTCGCTGCCCTTGAAGCACCAGCTGGTCAGGCGCGCGGGTGCCGCCGGATCCGTCGCGCTCCAGTCGACGCGTGCGGCGTCGAGGTCGCTCGGCAGGCGCGACTTCTGGCGCGTGGGAGTGGCGCCCAGCGCGGCGAGCGCATCCTCGAGGGCCTCGCCAGCGCGCGAGAGGGTCTCGACACGCTCGCGTTCGCGGCCGTTGACGGTGCTCGTGCTGCGCTCGACGGGGCGGCTCCACAGCGTGAACTCGGTCTCGGGCGCGCCGGGCTCGTCGCTCTGCACGGCGAGCCGCAGGGTTCCGAGCCGCGCCGCGAGCTCGGCCGGTGGCGGAGTCGTCGGCGCCGTGCGCGCCACGAGACCGCCGGACAGACGCGTGACGATCACGTGCTCCGCTTCGTCGCGGAAGAAGGGCGGCGAGAGCGACGTGCGCAGCTTGCGCGCGAAGTGGTCCGCGTCCGAGGTCTTCGGCAAGACGATGCGGGCGCCGTCGAGGGTCGCGAGCAGCGCGCGTCCGAAGGCCGAGTCGCGCACGCCCCGGGCGCCCTCCTCCTCCGGCTGCTCCTTGCCGTCCTCGTCCTCGCTGGCGCCGCGGCCCACGAGCGCGGCCACGTTCGGGCCGTGCTCGAGCTGCTCGAGGCTGATCCAGGCCTGCTGGATGCAGCCGTTGAACAGGAAGAACATGGCCGAGAGCAGGATCGAGGCCACCGTGCTGCGTGTGACCACTCCGACGAGCATCGTAAAGGGGAACACCAGCGCGAACACGTACACGAGCGTCGGGCAGGCGAGCAGCACGCCCGGATCCACGTGGCGCGAGGCCGTGGCCAGCCCCAGGAAGACGCCGAGTGCGAGCACGCCCGAGCTCAGGGCGATGAACAGGAGGCCCGCCAGGAAGCGCGACAGATACAGCGCCGAGCGCGAGACCGGCTTGTGGAAGTAGAGGTCGGCGGCGCCCTTCTCGAGCAAGCGCGGCACGAAGAAGGAGGTCGCCACGATCGCCAGCAGGGTCCCGAGGTTGCCGGCCGCCTGGTCGAAGAAGAGCTGGAGCAGGTTCGCGATCACGACGCCCTGCGGATCGGCCGTGGTCGCGAGCAGCGGGCCGACCGCGGGCAGGTCGGCGTAGGCCCACGTCTTCAGGCCGAACAGCAGCACGACACCCTCCTCGCGCGCACCGATCAGGAAGGTCAGGAGGATCGGCACCAGGGTCAGGCCCGTGAGGATGCGGAAGACCCAGTTGTCGAGCACCTGGTGCAAGGCGTCGAGCGTCAGGGCCGTCACCACGCTGCGCTTCATCGCGTGTCTCCCTGGACCATCTCGATGAAGGCGTCCTCGAGTGACAGGCGGCCGGGCGTGATGCTCCGGATCGAGACGCCCGCGGCCCGCAGACGGTCGATCACCGCGTCCTGCTGCGCGCTCTCGAGGGCCGCCTCGAAGCCGGTCGGGGTGCGCACGAGATCGGGCAGCGCGAGCAGGCGCTCGAGCTCGGCCGGCACCGAGGCGAGCTCGAAGGCCACGCGCCCCGTGCGGCGCGCGAGCTCGTCGACCGTGCCCTCGCGCACGATCCGGCCGCGCGCGACGATCACCACGCGGTCGCACATGCGCTCGACCTCCATCAAGAGGTGCGAGTTGATGAAGACCGTCGTGCCGCGCGTGCGCAGCTCGGCCACGATCTCGCGCACGGCGGCGCGTCCGACCGGATCGACGCCGTCGGTCGGCTCGTCGAGGAACACGAGCTCGGGCTCGTGCAGGAGCGCCTGCGCCAGGCCGATGCGCTGCTGCATGCCCTTCGAGTACTCGCGCACCTTGCGGTCGGCGTCGGCCAGCATGCCGACGCGCTCGAGCCACAGCGGGATGCGTTGCTCGACCTGGCGCCGCTCCTTGCCCGAGAGCATGCCGTAGATGCGCAGCACCTGGCGGCCGGTGAGGTAACCCGGCAGGCGGTGCGCCTCGGGCAGGTAGCCGATGCGCGCGCGCACGTCGGCCGCGCCGGCGCGCTGGCCGAAGACCTCGGCCTCGCCTTCCCAGCCCGGTATGAGGCCCATCAGGACCTTGATCAGCGTGGTCTTGCCGGCGCCGTTCGGTCCGAGCAGGCCGAAGACGCTGCCGCGGCCGACCGCCAGATCCACGCCGTCGAGCGCGCGGTGACCGGCCCGGCGGAAGCCGCGGCCGAAGGTCATGGTGAGTCCGCGCACGCGGAGCAGGGGCGCATCCATCGGGGGCAGAGCCTAACCGAGAGCGAGGCGCGCCGCGCCGATCCAGCCCGCGCTCGCACCCAGCGCGGCCGGCAGGATGCGCACGCTCTTCACGCGCTCGCCGTAGCACCACTCGTCGAGCGCCTGACGCAGGCCGGGCTCGAGCGTGTCGAGCGCGGCCGAGAAGCCGCCCCCCAGCACGAACGTGCGCACGTCGAGCAGCGAGACCACCGTCGCCAGGCCGCGCCCGAGGTCGTAGCCGATCGCGTGCAGGAGCTCGCGCTCGGGGCCGGCCGAGGCGCGCGCGCGGGCCGCCAGCAGGACGAGATCGCCCGGCGCCTCGCGCGGCAGGCCGCGCTCGAGTGCGCGCCGGCGCGCGGCGCTGGCCGAGGCGAGGGTCTCGAGGCAGCCGCGCGCACCGCAGCCACAGGGCGGGCCGTCGCGCTCGACCGTGATGTGCCCGATCTCGCCGGCCAGGCCCTCGCCGACGAAGAGCCGACCCTCCAGGATCAAACCGCCGCCGATGCCCGTGCCGAGCGTCGCGAGCAGGAGGTTCTTCTCGCCGCGCGCCGCGCCGAGCCACTGCTCGCCCAGGGCCGCCACGTTGGCGTCGTTCTCGAGCACGACCTGGGCCGGCGCGAGCCCGAGGCGACGCGCCAGCTCGCTGGCGACCGGCACTCCCTCGAGCCATTTCAAGTTGGGGCTCAGGCGCACGCAGCCCGCGGCGCGGTCGAGCAGCCCGGGCAGGCCCACGCCGAGGCCGATCAGCGGAGCCTCCACGAGGCGCGCGAGCTCGGCCGCGACTCCGTCGAGGATCGCCTCGGCCGACTCGCCGGGTCGGATCGCGCGCGTGCCCTCGCGCTGCCGCGAGCCGTCCGCGCCGGTCACGCCCAGCTTGACCGCACTGCCGCCGACGTCGATCCCGGCCAGTTCGCCCGCGACGTGCGCCGCCTCCACGTCAGTCGTTGCGCTTCGAGCGCCGCGTCACACGCCGGTAGGCCTTGAGGTACTCCTCGGCGGTCGCCTGCCACGAGAGATTCTGCGCCAGGCAGCGGCGCGTCACGAGGCGCCAGCTCTCGGCGTCCTTGTAGGCCGCGAGCACGTTCGTCAGGCCCTCCATCAGGCCGTCGGGCGTGTAGGGCGAGAAGTGGAAGCCACAGCCGCCGCGCTTGTCGGTCGGGAAGTCGGTCACGACGTCCTCGAGGCCCGAGCGCGCGTAGACGAGCGGGACGACGCCGTAGCGCATGCCGATCGCGAACAGCGGATTGGCGGGCTGGTAGTGCGAGGGCAGGAGCAGGATGTCCGCGCCGCCCATCATCAGGTGCGCGGTGCGCGGGTCGTAGCCGTCGATCACGCGCATGCGGCCCGGGAAGGCGCCCTCCCAGGTGCCCAGGCGGCGCGTCATGTCGGGCGCACCCTGGCCCATGACGACGAGCTCCACGTTGCGCTCGAGGACCTCGGTCAGGACCTCGGCCACGAGATCGAAGCCGCCGTCGGCGTCCCAGCGTCCCATCGTGCAGGCCAGCGGCGTGCGCGGGCCGGCGTCGAGCTTGAGCTGCGCCTGCAGCGCGGCCTTGCACTTCTTCTTGCCGGCGAACTCCTTGTCGTGCGGGCCGAAGCTGGCCGGCAGGGCCGGATCGTTCTCCGGATTCCAGGCCTGGTAGTCGATCCCGTTCGAGATCCCGATCAGCTCCTTCTTGCGGCGCTGGAAGGTCTCCTCGAGGCCGTAGCCGCGGTCGCGCTCCTGGATCTTCAGGGCGTCACCGGGCGAGTGCGTGCCGACGATCGTCGCGAACTCGGCCCCGGCCTTCAGGAAGTTCACCTTGCCGCCGAGCTCGAGGCCCTCGATGTGGCGGAAGTAGCGGTGGGGGATCCCGATCTGCGGCAGGACCTCGCGCTCGAACACGCCCTGCATGGCGAGGTTGTGGATCGCGAAGAAGGTCCCGGCCTGGGCCAGCGGGTGCTCGGGCTGCTCTTCGACCAGGCGGTGGTGGAAGAGCGGAACGAGGCCCGTGGTCCAGTCCATGCAGTGCAGGACCTCGGGCATGAACTGCAGCGCCTCGAAGCTCGCCAGCACGGCGCGCGAGAACAGCGCGTAGCGCCGCCAGTTGTCGGGGTAGGGCCCTTCCTGGTTGCCGTAGGGCTGGCGGCGCGCGAAGAGCCCCGCGTGCTCGAACAGGAACACCCGCAACTCGCCCAGGCGGCCCTCGGAGACGCGGAAGGTCTGCGTGCCCTGGGCTTCGCGCACGGACACCTCGGTGCGCGCGGTGAGGCCCGTCAGGACCGTGTCGTCGACGTCGAGCGTGGCCGGCAGGAAGACGGCCACCTCCTGGCGCGTGCCGTGCAGGGCCTGGGCCAGGGACTCGGCTACCAGCGCAAGATTCGTGCGCCGGACCAGCGAGTGGAGCTCGGGGGTGATGAGGGCGATTCGCAAGGGGCGCACACCCCGGGGGGCCTCGAACAGGCGGCGTCTTGGGTGCGGATCGAGCGGGCCTCTACCGGGCGAGCCCCAGGCTAGGCAAGGGCTCCGCCGGGGCCGGAGCGAATTCCGTTGAGGTTGACGTAACTCCTTGGCGCGAAAGGCCAAGAAAAATGAAAGTTCGTTCTACGGGCGGCCGCCTCCGGCCCGCTGCCAGACCTCCAGGGCGGCCGGCAGCTGGGCCTTCAGGTTCTCGATGCGCGTCTCGTGCGAGGGGTGCGTCGAGAGGAACTCGGGCGGGCCGCCGCCCGAGAGGCTCTCCATGCGCTCCCAGAAGGCGATCGCCTCGCGCGGGTCGTACCCGGCGCGGGCCATGTAGATCAGGCCGATCTCGTCGGCCTCGGATTCCTGGGCGCGGCCGTTCGGCAGGTTCAGGATCACGTCGAGCCCCATCTGGGCGAGCTGCGTGTAGTCGCCGATGTTGAGCAGCGAGAGCAGCACGTCGAAGCCGAGCGTGCTGGTCATGCGCTCCGTGCCGTGGCGCGCGACGACGTGCCCGATCTCGTGCCCCATCACCACCGCCAGGCCCGTCTCGCCCTGGCACACGGGCAGGATGCCGGTGTAGACCGCCATCTTGCCGCCCGGCAGCGCGAAGGCGTTGACGGTCGCGTCGTCCTGGATCAGGGAGACCTCCCACTCGTAGCCGGCATCGTCCGCCACGGCCGCGAGGCGCGTCATGGCGCGCGTCACCATCTCGTGGTTCTTGCCGGTCGAGACGACCTTCTGGCCCGTGAGCACCTGCGTGTAGGCCTCGCGCCCGAACTCGATGTCCTGGGAGGTGCTGAAGGCGTTCAGGGAGCGCCGCCCGGTCACGGGCGAGGTGTGGCAGGCCGCGAGCAGGGCGAGGGCGAGGGGCGCGAGCCAGCGGCCGGCGGGGCTTCCGCGATAGGATCGCGCGCGAGGACTACGTTCCATGGCGAATTCGGAGGATTTGATCGAGCGTTCGGTGGCCGAGTTCGCGCGCCTCCTGGCGGCGGATCAGCCGGTGCCCGGCAGCGGCTCGGGCACGGCGGCGATCGGCGCCCTCGGCGCGGCGCTCGCCAGTATGGCGCTCCGCGCCGGGCGTGGCGAGGTTCCGCCCGAGGCCGCACGCCTCGACGGGCTGTGCACGCTCCTGCTCGCGGCCGTGGACGAGGATGCGCGCGCCTACGCCGCCTACCGTGCCGCGCGCGCGGGGCGGGGCGAGCTCGCGCCCGCGCTGCAGGCCTCGATCGACGTTCCGCGCGCGGTGGTGACCCGGGCCCTCGAGGCGCTCGAGCTCCTGCGCGCGGGCGTGGAGGGCATCCGCCCGCGCCTGCGCAGCGAGGCCTGGAGCGCCAGTCGGGCCTTGCTCGCGAGCCTCGAAGGGGCGAGCTTCACGGCCCGTTCCAACCTGCCCGGCCTGCCGGACGCCGCGGAGCGCGCCCGCCACGAGCAGGAGCTCGCGGACCAGGTGGCGCGCGCCACGCGCCTCGCGCAGGATCTGCAGGTCCTTCTCCACGCTCCGCTCTCCACCGGATGAACCACCGCCCGCTCTTCCTGGTCGTGCTCGACGGCTGGGGCCACCGTGTCGCGCGCGAGCACAACGCGATCCGCGCCGAGGCCCACTACTTCCACGAGCTCCTCGCGCGCTACCCGAACACGCTGCTGTCCGCCTCGGGTGAGGAGGTCGGCCTGCCGCTCGGCCTGATGGGCAACAGCGAGGTCGGGCACATGAACCTCGGCGCCGGGCGCGTCGTGTGGCAGGACATCTCGCGCATCGACCGCTCGATCCGCGAGGGCGACTTCTTCACGAACCCCGCCCTGCGCGGGGCGATGGAGGGCGCCCGGGCGCGCGGCAAGACGCTGCACCTCGTCGGACTGGTCTCGGACGGTGGCGTGCATGCGAGCGACCACCATCTGCGCAGCCTGCTCGAGCTCGCGCGGCGCGTCGGGCTCGGCCGCGAGCAGGTGGCGGTGCATGTCGTGCTCGACGGACGCGACACGGCGCCGCGCTCGGGCGCCGGCCACGTCGAGCGTCTCGAGCGCGACCTCGCCCAGGCCGGCGTCGGGCGCATCGTCTCGGTCATCGGGCGCTACTTCGCGATGGACCGCGACAAGCGCTGGGAGCGCGTCGAGAAGGCCTACCGGCTGTTCGTCGAGGGCGTGGGCGAGCGGCATGCGAGCGCCGGCGCGGCCGTGGCGGCCTCCTACGCGCGCGGGGTCGGCGACGAGTTCGTCGAGCCGTGCGTGATCGACGCGCGCGCCGCCGGGCGGCTGGCCGACGGTGATGCGCTGCTGTGCTTCAACTTCCGCTCCGATCGAATGCGGCAGCTGTGCCAGGCGCTCGCGCTCGAGCCCTTCGACGGCTTCGCGCGCGGCCCGCGGCCGAAGCTCGAGCTCACCACGATGACGCGCTACCAGGCGAGCTTTCCGTTCCCCGTGGCCTACGCGCCGCAGGTGCTCGACGGCGTCTTCAGCGAGGTGGTCAGCGGGCTCGGTCTGCGCCAGGAGCGCATCGCCGAGACCGAGAAGTACGCCCACGTGACCTTCTTCTTCTCGGGCGGCAAGGAGGCCGAGCTTCCGGGGGAGTCGCGCTGTCTCGTGCCGAGTCCGAAGGTCGCGACCTACGACCTGCAGCCGGAGATGAGCGCGCCCGCGGTGACCGACGCGATCGTGCGCTCGCTGGAGCGCGCCGAGACCGACGTGTACGTGGTCAACTTCGCCAACGCCGACATGGTCGGGCACACGGGCCTCGAGAGCGCCGCGCAGGCCGCGGTGCGCGCGATCGACCGCGCGCTCGCGCGCTTCGTGCCGCTCGTCACCGCGCGCGGCGGGCTGGTCGCGATCACGGCCGACCACGGCAACGCCGAGCAGATGTGGGACGAGGTCAACGATCAGCCGCACACGGCCCACACGACCAATCCGGTGCCGATCGTGCTGTGCGCCGAGGACCTGCGCGGCCTCGCGCTGCGCCCGATGGGCATCCTGGCCGACGTCGTGCCGACCCTGTGCGCCCTGACCGGCATCCCGCGCTCGGCGGGCATGGACGGCGTGTCGCTCGTGCGATGAGCGCACCGCTCCGGCCGGCGGCGCGCACGCTCGCGCTGGCGGCGATCGTGAGCGCGAACGTGCTCGGGGGCATCTCCTATCCCGCGCAGAAGGTCGCCTCGGAGGGCTTGCCGCCCGCGACGGTCACGCTCTTGCGCAACCTGGTGGCGCTCGCGCTCCTGTTCGTGCTCGTGCGCCGGCGCGGGCCGGGCGCGCCCTGGCTGCGGCGCGAGAACCTGCGCGCCGCGGCGATCGGCGTGTTCGCCTTCGCGCTGCCGATGTGGCTCGGCATCGTCGGCGTGAACCTGGTGGGCGCGCGCGGCGCCTCGAACGCCTCGATCCTGATCCTGCTCGAGCCGGTCACGATCGTGGTTCTGGCCGGGCTCTTCCTGGGCGAGCGCATCACCGCTCTGCGCATGCTCGGCGTCGCGCTCGGCCTGGCCGGCGCGCTCGTGATCGTGCTCGAGGGCGCGTCTCTGTCGGCACTTTTCGCGGGCGAAGACGTCGCCGGAAACCTCGTGCTGGCGCTGCACGGCGTGCTGTGGGGGCTCTACACGCCGCTCGCGAAGCCCCTGAGCGGGAAGCGTGACCCGCTCGAGCTGTGCTTGCGCGTCACCGCGGTGGGGGTCCTCGTCTTGATTCCGCTCGCCGCGCGCGAGCTCGTCGGCTGGACGCCGGGACCGGCGCTCGTTCCGTCCCTCGCCTGGACCGTCGCGCTCGGCCTGTTCATCTCCTTCGGCAGCACGCTGCTGTGGCTGTGGGCCCTGGTGCACCTCGAGGCCTCGCGCGTGGCTGGCTTCGTGTTCCTGCAGCCGCTCGCGGGCGTGCTGGTCGGCGTCGGGCTGCTCGACGAGCGGCTCTCGAGCGTGACCCTGACCGGCGCGGCCCTGATCTCGGCCGGCGTGGCGCTCGATCTCCTGCCGGCGCGGCGCGCGCCGGCGGAGCGCGCCTGAACGGATCACACCTCGCTCAGGTTCTTGCCCTTCAGGGCGCCGCGCGCGACGTCGTCCATCAGGAGCGCAGCCAGCGGCAGGGCAGCCTGTTCCAGGCGGTCGCGCAGCTTCTGCACCGCCGCGACCGCGGCCACCGACTCGGCTCCGCGCGCGCCGGCCAGGGCCTCCTCGAGCTCGAGGCGTGACTCGCGATCGAGGCGCTCGCGCGCGAGCGGCAGGTTCTTCTCGATCGCGCGCTGCATCGTGCCGAGCTCGACCAGGAGGTTCGCGCGCCGGCTGGCGTCGAAGTCCGCGCGCGCGTTGGCCAGCGAGCTCGCCAGCATGCCCTCGATCTCGCTGTCGGTCAGGCCGTGCATGGGCTGGATCTCGATCGAGGCGCTGGCGCCGGTGGACTGTTCCTTGGCGGTCACGGCCAGCAGGCCGTCGGCGTCGAGCGCGAAGCGCACCGCCACGCGCGCCATGCCGGCCGGCAGGGGCGGAATGCCCGCGAGCTTGAAGCGCCCGAGCGTGCGACAGTCGGCCGCGAGCTCGCGCTCGCCCTGCACGACGTGGAACTCGATGCCGGTCTGGTTGTCGGCGTAGGTCGTGAAGGTCTCGGTGGCCTGGCTCGGGATCGGCGCGTTGCGCGTGATGATCTTCGAGACCGCGCCGCCCATCGTCTCGAGCCCGAGCGAGAGCGGCGTCACGTCCAGCAGCAGGAGTTCGCGCGTACCGCCGCCGAGCACGTGGCCCTGCACGGCCGCGCCGAGGGCCACGACCTCGTCGGGGTTGAGCTCGCAGTGCGGCTTGCGACCGAACAGGCGCTCGACCGCGGTGCGCACGGCGGGGATGCGCGTCGAGCCGCCCACCAGCACGACCTCGTCGATCGCGCCGGGCGTGAGGTTCGCGTCGTGCAGAGCGCGCCGGCAGCAATCGAGCGTGCGCTCGAGGTGCACGGCGATGCGGCGCTCGAACTCCTCGCGCGTCACGCTGCGCTTCCAGGGGAAGCCGCGCTCGGGCACCGCCAGGCGCAGCTCGGCCTCGGGGGCGCTCGTGAGCTGCAGCTTGCAGCGCTCGGCCGCGAGGCGCAGGCCCTGCAGGAAGGCCGGATCGCCGGCCAGCTCGGGGCCGGGGCGCGCTTCCTCGAGCGCCAGCGCGACCAGTGCGCGGTCGAGGTCGTCGCCGCCGAGGTGCGTGTCTCCGGCGGTCGCGAGCACGCGGAAGACGCCGTCCTCGATGGCCAGGAGCGAGACGTCGAAGGTGCCGCCGCCGAAGTCGTAGACCGCGACCGTGCCCTGCTTCAGGCGCTCGAGCCCGTAGGCCAGCGAGGCCGCCGTGGGCTCGTTGACGATGCGCACGACGTCGAGCCCCGCGAGGCGCGCCGCGTCGCGCGTGGCCGCGCGCTGGGGCTCGTCGAAGTAGGCCGGCACGGTGATCACGGCGCGGCGCGGTGCGGCCTCGCCGAGGGCTTCGCTGGCCACGCGCCAGACCTCCTCGAGGATGCGCGCCGAGAGCTCCTGCGGCGTGTAGCGCCGGCCACCGGCCTCGAGCTGGATCACGCCGCGCTCGTTCTCGCTGGCGGCGAAGGGCACGCCGGCCAGATCGGCGCGCGCGTCGGACAGGCCGCGGCCCATCAGGCGCTTGACCGAGAGCAGCGCGCGCCCGGGCTCGACCGCGGCGCGCTCGCGCGCGGGCCAGCCGACCAGCGGCGCACCGCTGGCGGGGAAGTGCAGGGCCGAGGGGATGCGCCCGTCGTCGCGTCCGCGCGGGCGCAGGATCGTCGGGCGTCCGTCGCGCCACAGGGCCACCAGCGAGTAGGTCGTGCCGAGGTCGATCCCGAGGATCGAACGGTCGGGCGCGTTCAGGACGTCGAGCTCGAGGAAGGGCATGGCTTCAGGGCGTGCGGTGGGCGAGGCCGAGCTCGCCGAGCTCGCGCAGGGTGCGCTCGAGGTAGCGCAGGGAATTGAGGTGCTGTCGCGCCCGGCGCAGGCGCGCCGCCTCGTCGCTCAGGGGGACGAGCTCGCCGCGCAGGGCCGCGCGCGCGCGGGCACGCTCTTCCTCGAGGGTGCGGCGCAGCACCTCGAGGTCCGCGGACGCTCCGCCGGCGCGCGCCTCGGCGATCTGCTCGTTCCACTCGAGCACCTCCTGCAGGAAGGCCGTCGGCATGCCGCGCTCGTCCTCCTCGCGCGGACCGCCGAGCTGCTTCACGAGCCAGTCGGCGCGGCGGAACTCGTCCGCCAGCGTGGCGTGCGCCTGGTTCAGGCTCGCGCTGGAATCCTCGGCCAGACGGCGCGTCTCGGCGTCGGCCGTGCCGTGGAAATCGGGGTGCAGACGGCGCGCCAGCGCGAGGCGGCGCTTCTGCAGGGCCGCCAGGTCGAGCTCGAAGGCGGGCTCGAGCCCGAAAACCTCGAACGGACCGGGCGGCCGACGCGCCTCGAGCAGTTCACCGCAGGCCTCGCACACGAGCGCGCTCGCCGGCGCGGCGCCGCAGTGCGGGCAGGGGTCGGGCGCGCTCACGGTGGAGAGGCTCAGACCGAGAACGACTCGCCGCAGCCGCAGCTCTTGGAGGCGTTCGGGTTGCCGAACTTGAAACCGCGCCCCATCAGGCTCTCCTCGAAGTCGACCTGCGTGCCGTTCAGGTACAGGAAGCTCTTCGGGTCGCACACGACGCGGAAACCGTCCGCCTCGCTGACGAGGTCGCTCTCGTTGACGGTGTCGTCGAAGCCCAGGCTGTAGCTGAAGCCCGAGCAGCCGCCGCCCTTGACACCGACGCGCAGCGCGGTGCCCTCGGGCAAGCTCTGGTCGGTGACGATGCGGCGCAGTTCCTTGACGGCGCGTTCGGTGAGGATGATCACGTGGTGGCTCCGGGTCAGGCCGAACGGGTGGTGGCCGAGCGCTGCTCTTCCTGCTTTTTGCGGAAGTCGGCGATGGCCGCCTTGATCGCGTCCTCGGCCAGGACGCTGCAGTGGATCTTGACCGGCGGGAGCGAGAGCTCCTGCACGATCTCGGTGTTCTTGATGCTGCCGGCCTCGTCGAGGGTCTTCCCCTTGAGCCACTCGGTGGCGAGCGAGGAGCTGGCGATGGCCGAGCCGCAGCCGAAGGTCTTGAACTTCGCGTCGACGATGCGGTCGCCGTCGACCTGGATCTGCAGCTTCATCACGTCGCCGCACTCGGGTGCGCCGACGACGCCCGTGCCGACGTCCTCGCGGCTCTTGTCGAGCGCGCCGACGTTGCGCGGGTGGTTGTAGTGGTCGAGAACCTTGTCGCTGTAGGCCATGGCTGTGGTGGGGGGATCAGTGGCCCGATTGCCACTGGATGGTCTTGATATCGACGCCCTCCTGGGCGAGCTCGAAGAGCGGGGACATCTCGCGCAGGCGCTTCACGGCCTTGACCAGCGAGTCGACCGCGTAGTCGACCTCCGCGCGCGACGTGAAGCGGCCGATGCCGAAGCGGATCGAGCTGTGGGCGAGGTCCTCGCCCACGTCCATCGCGCGCAGCACGTGACTCGGTTCCAGGCTGGCCGAGGTGCAGGCCGAGCCCGAGGAGACGGCCACGTCACTGATGCCCATCAGCAGGGATTCGCCCTCCACGAAGTGGAAGGAGAGGTTCAGGTTGCCGGGCAGGCGCTCGGAAGGATGGCCGTTGAGCTGCACGTAGCCGAGCTCCTTCTCGATGCGCTGCTGCATGTGCTCGCACAGCTCGCGCAGGCGACGCGACTCCGCGTCGAGCTCGAGGCGCGCCAGATCGCAGGCCTTGCCGAGGCCGACGATGCCCGGCACGTTGAGCGTGCCCGAGCGCATCCCGCGCTCGTGACCGCCGCCGTCGATCTGCGCCGTCAGGCGCACGCGCGGGTTCTTGCGCCGCACGTAGAGCGCGCCGACGCCCTTCGGGCCGTACATCTTGTGACCCGAGAGGCACAGCAGGTCGACGCCATCCTTCTCGACGTCGATCGGCACCTTGCCGGCGGCCTGGGTCGCGTCACTGAAGAACAGCACGCCGCGCGCCTTGCACAGCGCGCCGAGCTCGCGGATCGGGTTGAGCGTGCCGACCTCGTTGTTGGCCCACATGAAGCTGGCCAGGATCGTGTCCGGGCGCAGCACGGCGGCGACCTCTGCGGGCGAGATGCGCGCGCTGCGGTCGGGCTTCAGGTAGGTGACCTCGTAGCCGAGCTTCTCGAGGTGCTTGTGCGTGTCGAGCACGGCCTTGTGCTCGGCCAGGCTGGTCACGAGGTGCTTGCCCTTCGAGGCGTACATCTCGGCCACGCCCTTGATCGCCAGGTTGATGGCCTCGGTCGAGCCCGAGGTGAAGACGATCTCCTTGTCGGAGGCGCCGAGCAGCGCCGCGACCTCGCCGCGCGCGCGCTCGACGGCTTCCTCGGCCTTCCAGCCGAAGGCGTGCGAGCGGCTGGCCGCGTTGCCGAAGACCTCGGTGAAGTACGGCAGCATGGCCTCGAGCACGCGCGGATCCATCGGCGTCGTGGCCTGGTGGTCCAGGTAGATGGGCAGCTTCATGGACGGGCTCCTTGGGCGGTGGTGCTGAGCGGCAGGGGCTGCTGCAGGAGGTCACGCAGGGTCGTGCGCGCGAGCAGCTTCCACAGCTCGAGGCGCAGGGTCTCGATCGGGCTGCGGATCGGGCAGACGTGCTCGACACCGCAGGCGTGGGCGGCGCTGAACAGGGCCAGCGAGGCGCAGCTCGTCAGCGCCGGGGCGCCCTCGAGCGCGACGACCACGTCGCCGACGCTGACCGCTTCGGGTCGGCGCGCGAGCGTGTAGCCGCCGCTCGAGCCGCGCGTGGAATCGACCAGCTGGGCGTGGCACAGGTCCTTCAGCACCTCGGCCACGAGGCGCTTCGGCACCGGGTAGTGCTCGCAGATCTCGCGTACGGAGACCACCGCCCCCTCGCGCTGGGCGAGGTGGGTCAGGGCGATCAGCCCGTACTCGGTCTTCTTGGTGAGCTGCAGCATCGATCAAATCGCACCGAATCAGTGCTCTTTCGGGCCCAAAAGAAGGCCGCACGCGGGCGGCCTCATCCTGGCACCTGCCCAGGATAGTGCCAGAGGGCGGTCGAGCCAAGGGTTTCGGCTCGAATCTGCCGTCAACGGTAGGGTCTATCGAGAAGCGCTGGCCCGGGACTCAAGGCGGCTCGGGACGCGACCCGAAAAAAGGTCCATGGCCAGGAATCCGGTCTGCATCGGCTGCGGCAAACCCACGGGGCCGCGCGCGCGCCTCAACACCCTGCCCGACGGGCGAGCGTGCCCGACCTGCAGCGCCCGCATCCTGGACAGCTTGCCGGCGCTCCTGCCGGCGCCGGTCGAGGAACTCGACCTCGAGGAGTGGCAGGACGGGGAGCCCAGCGAGTCGAAGGAAGACGACTTCCTCGAGGGCGCCTGAAGCCCGGGGCGGGGGACCCTCAGCCCACCAGGTAGGCCTCGATCGCGGCGCGGATGTCGTCCGGGACCGGGATCGGGCGGAAGCCCTCGCGCAGGGAGAGGCAGGCCACCTCGACCGAACCGCTGGCGACGCGCTCGCCGCCGGCCACACGCTCGACCTCGTAGCCGTACAGGATCGAGGCCCCGCGCAGGCGTTCGATCGAGGTGCGCACGAAGAGCTCGTCGCCGTAGCGCGCGGCGGCCCGGTAACGGACCTCGACCGAGCGCACGGCCATGCCGAAGCCACGGCGTTCGACCTCGTCGTAGGGGAAACCCAGGGCGCGCATCAGGGCCAGGCGCCCTTCCTCGAGGTAGACGAGGTAGGACGAGTGGTGCACGACACCCATCTGGTCCGTCTCCGAGTAGCGCACGCGCAGGCGGTGCTCGTGGGGTTTTCCCATGGAAGGCGCCAGGATAGCCGCCCGAGGCTCGTCCCCGGACCCTCCGGCCCGTAGGATCTCGCGCCGTTCGATGGTGGAGACACGCCCCCACGAGCGCCGCGGAGATCCCAACGTCGCGGTGCTCCTGTCCTGGTTCCTGCCCGGAGCCGGACACCTCTACCTCGGCATGTTCGTGCCCGGTCTGCTGCTGTTCCTCGGGCTGGAGGGGCTGTACGCGCTCGGCTGGTGGCTGGCCGACGGGCGCACCTTCGAGTATCTCGACCCCGAGCTGCAGAGTCCCTTCGCGACCCTGCTCACGCCCGAGGCGGGCAACCTCGGGGCGATGCTCGCGCACCTCAAGCTCTCCGGCTTCGGCGTGGGCGAGCCCCTGCCCTTCGCGCCCCACGCGGTGCTCGGCTACCTGTGCTCGGCGCTCTCGGGCTCGCTGAACCTGCTGGCCTGCGCCCACGCCCACGTGGCGGCGCGCACGCGTCGACGAACGGGCGCACTGCATCCCGTGCTGGCCCTGCTCGCCGCCTGGGCCGTTCCCGGCCTCGGACACTGGCTGCAGGGGCGGCGCCTGCGCGGCGTGATCGTGGCCGTGCTGCTGCTCGGCTTGTTCGTGGCGGGTACGCTCCTCGCCGAGGGCACGAACCTCTCACGTGAGCGCCACTTCTACTACTGGTCGGGGCAGTTCTTGCTCGGCCTGCCTTCGCTCGGCGCCGAGCTCCTGTGGGGCGACGTGCGCATGACGACCGAGGTCCCGCACGTCGACGTCGGGCTGCTCTACGCGAGCATGGCCGGGCTGCTCAACGTGCTGGCGTGGCTGGATGTCTTCGGCGTGGCCGAGCGGCGCTACTTCGAGGCGGGCGTCGTCGAGTCGAGCGGGACGGTGGGCGCGTGAAGCTGGCCGAACACCTCGGGTTCTTCCTGCTGCTCGCGCTGGTGATCGTCACGCTGAGCGCCTTCTACTCCGAGCCGGAGGACGGGCCCGCGCTGCGCAGTCTGCCGCGTCGCTACGGCGTCTTCGTCGGCGCCTGCGCGCTCGTGGCGGCGGTCATGCTCGTGCTCGCGCAGCTCTTCGTGGACGTTTCCTGAGGGGTCGTGAAGAAATCCCCCGCCGCCTCCGAGCTCAGCAGGATGCGTCGTGGCGTTGTCACGCCTTCTCCGAGTATCGCAGCGGATGCGCGTCGTCGGCCTGCCTAGCCACGACGCATCCTGCTGGCTCTCGGCTGCCGGGGGATTCTTCACAACCCCTGAGCCCTTCGGCTTCCCGAAGCCCTCGGCCACGACGTCGTCTGGGCCGAGGCCCTTCGCTGGCTCGGTGAACGACGCGTCACGGTCCGCGCGCCAGCCGGAACAGTCCACCGGGCGCGCGCACGACCGCCCCGGCGAGCTCGAGTTCGACCAGCCGCACGAGCACGGCGGGCGTGGCCTGACGCGTGCGCGTCGCCAGCTCGTCGGCGGTCAGGGTCTCGCCGCGCAGCGCGTCGAGCAGCGGTTCGCCCGGCGGCGGCCCCGCCTCCGGCGCCGGCCGCTCCTGCAGGCCCAGCAGCGTGCACAGGTCGGCCGGCTCCTCGAGCAGCTCGGCGCCCTCCTTCAGCAGCCGGTGGCAGCCGCGTGCCATCGGCTGATCGATGCGCCCGGGCACCGCGAACACCGCCCGGCCCTGGTCCGCGGCCCAGCGTGCGGTGATGAGCGAGCCCGAGGCCTGCGCCGCTTCGACCACCACCACCGCGCAGGACAGGCCCGCGATCAGGCGGTTGCGCCAGGGAAAGTGGTGGCGGCGCGGAGCCTGGCCGGGGACGTACTCGGACAGCAGGCAGCCCTCCAGGGCGACGCGCTCGGCGAGAGCGTCATCGGGCCAGGGGCGATCGACGCCCGAGCCGAGCACGGCGAGGGTCGCGCCGCCCGCCTCCAGCGCGGCCTGGTGGGCGCAGGCGTCGATACCGCGCGCGAGGCCGCTGACGACCACCACGCCGCGACGCGCCAGGAAATCGGCCAGCGCGGCCGCGACGCGCTCGCCGTAGGGCGTCGGAGAGCGCGTGCCGACCAGCGCCACGCGTGGCTGGCGCGCGAGCAGCTCGGTGCGGCCGCGGGCCCACAGCACGGCGGGGGGCGAGTCGATCGTGTCGAGCTCGCGCGGCCAGAGCGGGGAGGACGGTTCGAGGGCGAGTAGGTGGGGCACGCCTCCAGGACGCCCGGGCCCGCTCCGAGGTCACCGTGGACCGGAAGAATCGAGGCGCGGGCGCGCGAGCGGATCGAGGTGGGGCGGGCGGGCGCCGTCGGCGCCGTCCGCCAGGGTCGCGCGCATCTCCTCCAGGAAGCGCGCGAGGTCGAGCCCGCGGTGCCGCGGGAGAAAGGGCGCCAGCAGGCGGCGGTGTCCGGCGTGCAGGCGCATGGCACCTTCCCGGTTGCCGGCACGCAGGTGATGCAGCGCGACGGCGGCCTGGATCAGCCCCTTGAAGAAGTCCGCGTCGCCGCCTTCGTTCGACTCCCAGAGCTCCTCGAACAGCTCGTGCGCGGCGAGGTACTCGCCCGCATCGAAGAGCTGCACGCCGGCCCGGAAGGTGGCCTCGCGCTCTTCGTCCTCCGCCTCAGTCACGCGTGCGGAACTCGTTCCCGCGGTCTTCGCGCCGCTCGCCCCGGCCCGCAGGAAGCGCCAGGCCCCAGTAGGTGGCCCACTGCTCGGCGAGCTCGCGCGGCAGGGCGGGCCTCTCGGCCGGGAGCTCGAAGCCGCGTCGGTTCGCGCGCCACCATTCCTCCCAGCGCTCCGGGGTCTTGCCCTGGTCGGTGCCGGTCAGGACCACGAGCGCGAGGCGTGCGTCCTCGAGATAGGGGGTGATCGGGCGCGGATGGTTGCCCTGGGCCGTGGTCGCCACCATCGCCAGCAGCCCCTCGAGCGCCTCGCGCGTGCGGATGCGCGCCAGCGAGTAGATGCGTGCCTTGACGCAGTCGCCGCGCGGCGGATCGAACGGCTCGCGGGCCAGGAGCGCGGCCGACGAAGGATCGGCGTGCTCGCCGATCGCGCGCAGCAGCGCCGCGCCGAGGTCGGGCTCGCGCAGGCGCTTCTTGTCCTTGGCCAGGCGGTGCAGCTCGCTCAGGGCCTCGGGCACGTCGAGGAAGCGCAGGGCCTGCAGGGCCGCCAGGCGCACGCTGGCGCGGCTGTCGTCGAGGGCCTTCGCGACGCGCTTGACGACGTCCGCGTGGTCGACCGCCTGGGCCGCCTCGAGCGCGCGCGCGAGGGCCTTCTCGTCCTTCGCGCGCAGGGCCTCCTCGAGCTCCGCGCAGGCGCGCTGGACCTCGGCCGCCGAGGGCACGGGCCGCTCCTCCTGCGTGTCCTGCAGGAGGAGCAGTCCGGTGAGAACGAGGGACAGCATGGGGGCACCCATGGGCCCCCGCGAGTCTACTGTCCCGTGTCGGCGCCGGCGCTGACCGGCTGGGCTTCGCCCGGCGTCTCGCGCGTGAAGGTCAGGCCGTCGGCCTTGTCGATCTCGCCCGTGACGGTCACGAGGATCGTGGACTGCACGCCCTCGCCCATCTTCAGGACCTCTTCGGCCAGCGGGTCCTCGACGTAGCGCTCGATCGCGCGCCGCAGGGGACGTGCACCGTAGTCGGAGTTGAAGCCGCGCTTGATGAGGAACTTCGTGGCCTTCTCGTCGATGTGCAGGGTCATGCCGCGCGAGCGGATGCGCTCGAGCACTTCCTTGAGCTGCAGCTCGACGATGCTCTTCAGGTCCTCTTCGGTGAGCTGGTTGAAGACCACCAGCTCGTCGACGCGGTTCAGGAACTCGGGGCGGAACTGGCGCTGGACCTCGGCCAGGACGTCGGCCCGCAGCTTCTTGTTCTTGACCGACTCGTCGCTCTGCGCCTCGGCCTTCGCGAAGCCGAGCCCACCGCCCGAGGTCAGGAGGTGCGAGCCGATGTTGCTGGTCATGATCAGGATCGTGTTGCGGAAGTCGATGTGACGCCCGAAGGAGTCCGTCAACCGCCCTTCCTCCATGATCTGCAGCAGCATGTTGAAGACGTCCGGGTGGGCCTTCTCGATCTCGTCGAGCAGGACCACCGAGTACGGCCGACGGCGGACCTTCTCGGTCAGCTGGCCGCCTTCCTCGTAGCCGACGTAGCCCGGGGGCGCGCCCACGAGCCGCGAGGCGTTGTGCTTCTCCATGTACTCGGACATGTCGATCGTGACGATCGCGTCCGGGTTGCCGAACATGAACTTCGCCAGCGACTTCGCCAGGTAGGTCTTGCCCACGCCGGACGGGCCGAGGAACACGAACGAGCCCATCGGGCGGCGCGGATCCTTCAGGCCCGAGCGCGAGCGGCGCACCGAACGCGCGATGGCCTTGATCGCGTCGTCCTGGTGGATGACGGAGCGCCCGAGCTCCTCTTCCATCAAGAGCAGGCGTTCGGCCTCGGCCTTCTCGAGGCGCGTGAGCGGCACGCCGGTCATCTTCGAGACGGTCTCGCGGATGTCGTCCACGTCGACCTTGCCCGAGCTCTCCTGCTCGGCCTGCTTCGAGCGCCACTGCTTCTGGCGGTCCTCGCGCTGCTTGCGCAGCTGGTAGGCCTCGTCGCGCAGGCGCGCGGCCTTCTCGAACTCCTGGTTGTGGACGGCCTCTTCCTTGGCGCGGTCGAGGCCCTCGATCTTGTCGTTGACCTCCTTGAGGTCGGGTGGCGAGACCATGTTCTTCAGGCGCACGCGCGCGCCGGCCTCGTCCATCACGTCGATGGCCTTGTCCGGCAGGAAGCGGTTCGTGATGTAGCGCACCGAGAGCTCGACCGCCTCGGCCAGGGCCCCGTCGGTGTACTGCACGCGATGGTGGGCCTCGTAGCGGTCGCGCAGGCCGCGCAGGATGGCCACGGCCTCGTCGGGGCTGGGCGGTTCGACGTTGACGGCCTGGAAGCGACGCTCGAGCGCGCCGTCCTTCTCGATGTGCTTGCGGTACTCGTCCAGCGTGGTCGCGCCGATGCACTGGATCTCGCCGCGCGAGAGGGCCGGCTTCAGCACGTTCGAGGCGTCGATCGCGCCCTCGGCGCCGCCGGCGCCGACCAGCGTGTGCAGCTCGTCGATGAAGAGCACGACGTCGCGCACGCGGCGCACCTCGGTCATCACCGCCTTGATGCGTTCCTCGAACTGGCCGCGGTACTTCGTGCCGGCCACCATCAGCGCGAGGTCGAGCACGACCATGCGCTTGTCGCGCAGGAGGTCGGGCACCTCACCGTTGATGATGCGCGTGGCCAGGCCCTCGACGATGGCGGTCTTGCCGACACCGGGCTCGCCGAGGAGCACGGGGTTGTTCTTGGTGCGGCGCGAGAGGATCTGGATCACGCGCTCGATCTCGTGGTCACGGCCAATCACCGCGTCGAGCTTGCCCTCGCGCGCGAGCTCGGTCAGGTCGCGGCCGAAGGCGTCCAGGGCGGGCGTCTTCGACTTCGCCTGGCCGGTCTGCTGCTGCTGGCCGATCGGCTGCTCGCCCTGCTCCTCTTCCTCTTCCTCGCCGTGCTCGGCGCCGAGGAACTCGAGCACCTCCTCGCGCACGTCCTCGAGCTTGACCCCGAGGTTGGTCAGGACCTTGGCGGCGATGCCCTCGTTCTCCTTGATCAGGCCGAGCAGGAGGTGCTCGGTCCCGATGTAGTTGTGCCCGAGGTTGCCGGCCTCCTCCATGGAGAGCTCGAGCACCTTCTTCGCGCGCGGCGTGAAGGGCAGCTGGCCCATGGTCACCATCGAGGGCCCGGTCTTGACGAGCTTCTCGACCTCGGTGCGGATCTTCGCGAGGTCGATGGTCATGTTGCGCAGCACGTTGGCGGCAACGCCACTGCCCTCCTGGACCAGCCCGAGCAGGATGTGCTCCGTGCCGAGGTACTCGTGGTTGAACCTCTGGGCCTCCTGGCGGGCGAGGTTCATGACCTTCTTGGCGCGGTCGGTGAAGCGATCGAACATGGGGTGGCAGGCTCCGGCTTGGAAAGGGGGGCGGGGACGCCTTGGGATGGTGCCTACGTCTTCGACCTTCAAGGGGGCCCGGGTTTACGGACTTCCCCGGGCGAGCGGCAGTTCGGGCGTGGCGCGGAGCCTCGGCCCCGCGGGGCGACCTATTATCCGGACGCCGGGAGGCTTTTCCAGCCGAGCGCCTCCTGGGGGTACAGGCACCGGGCTCCCGGGCAGGGAAGAAACCCCGCGCCCGCGGTCGCCCGAAGACCGTCGATCAGCTCGGGCTGGCTTCCAGGCCCTGGATCTGGTCGCGCAGGCGCGCGGCGTTCTCGTAGGCCTCGGCGCGGATGGCCGCCTCGAGCTGCGTGCGCAGGGTGCTGAGCTGCTCCTGACGCTTGCGCGCCTCGGAGGGGCCACCCGGGGTACGGCCCTGGTGGGCCTTCGCGTTGTGGACGCGCAGGAAGAGCGGTTCGAGGTGCGCCCGGAAGATCTCGTAGTCCCGCGCACAGCCCAGGCGCCCCTTGCTGCGGAACTCGGCCAGCGAAAGGCCGCAGTCGGGGCACGTCAGGCCGCCCTCGGTGCGCGCCTTCTGGGCCGAACGCTGCAGGAGCTTCCAGATGTCGAGCACGTTCTTGCCCTGCGCGAGCTTGGGCACCTCGAGGGTCTGGGCGCAGGGCTCGCACACGTGGCGTTCGCTCACGTGCACGGCCGCGTTCGCATCGCGGCGCAGGTCGGTGACATGGACCGTGGCCGGGTTCTGGTTGCAGAGCTGGCAGGTCATCGCCGTATCGAGACAGGCTGGGAGAGCGACGCGGGCCCGCGTCGGTTCCTCAACGTATAGCTCACCCCTACCCGGCCGTCGAGCACCCCTTCCGTGCGCGCGCCCGCACCTTCCGGCGGGGGGGCGAGCGGACCCGCGCTTCAGGGGTCGCGGAAGGAGTTCCGGCAGCGCGCGAACAGCGCCGGGGTGACCTTCTGACGCTGCAGCAGCAGCACCAGCTCGCCCTGGCCGCGCTCCAGCAACCAGCCCAGCACGGCGCTGGTCTCGGAACCCTCGGGGAGGGAGGCCAGGAGCTCCTCGAGCTCGCGCCCCCGGGGCAGCGCGCGGGTCGACAGCGGCGTCGGATCCTCGTCCTGGCCCGCGAGCGCGAGGCGGGCCCGCGAGGCCGTCAGGCCGGTGCGCGCGCGCAGGTCCTCGTCCACCTCGAGCGTTCCGAGCAGCAGGTGGGCCGGAGCGATGGCCGCGCGCCCGAGGCTGCCGGCCACGCGCGCGCTCGCGCCGAGGGCGCGCAGGCCGGCGGGGGCGTAGTTGCGGAAGAGCGTGCCACCGGCCTCGAGCGCCGCGCCGGCCGCCTCCGCGGGCGGCTCGCCGCCGGCCGCGAGCACGACGCCGGTCAGGGGCTCGAGGCGTTCGCGCGCGCGCGGCTCGAGCTCGGCGCAGGCCGCGCCGAACAGGTCGCCGACCGCGAGCGTGTCCGCGCCGCGCGCGGCCGCGCCCGCCCGTGCTGCGCGCAGGGCCACGAGCGCGCGCACCGAGAAGGGCAGCGTGCGGCCCGAGCCGACCACCATGATGCCCGGGCACAGGGCCAGCACCTCGGCGCCGATCGTGGCCGGATCGGCGAAGGCGTGCAGCACGATGCGGGTCGCGGCGCAGTCCTCGTCCTCGAGCAGCGCGGCGAGCCAGTGCGCAGGCACGACCTCGTCGGCATGCAGCCGCAGGGCCAGCGCCTCGGCACGCTGCAGCGTGGCGTGCGCGTAGGGCGCGAGGCGAGCGGAGCCGGCGCTCACCGCAGGGCCTCGAGCGCTGCGCGGAAATCGCGCGCACGCTCCTGGAAGTTCGCGTAGGCGTCGAAGCTCGAGCCGGCCGGCGAGAACAGCAGCGTCGCCTCGGGCGCGGAGAGCTCGAGCGCGAGCTCGACCGCCGCGCGCACGCTCGGCACCTCGCGCACGGCGACGCCGCCCGCGCGCAGCGCGGCCGCGAAGGTCGGGGCCGCCTCGCCGAAGGCGATCGCAAGGGCCACGCGCTCGCGTGCCACCGCCACGAGCGGCTCGAGCTCGAGGCGCTTCGCCTTGCCGCCCAGCAGCAGCACGGTGCCCGCCGGCAGGGCCTCGAGGGCCGAGAGCGTCGAGTCGGGCGTGGTTGAAACGGCATTGTCGATCACGCGCCGCCCGCGGAAGCGGCCGAGGTCCTGCAGGCGATGCGCGAGGCCGTCGAGCGTGGGCAGGACCGCGGCCAGTTCCTGCGGCGTACAGCCGAGGCGTCGCGCCAGGCCCAGGGCCACGAGCGCGTTGGCGCGCTGGAAGTCGCCCGGCAGCTCGAGGGCCGCGAGCGGCGCGAGGTTCTCCCCGTCGAGGCGGAAGTATCCGTCGGCGAGGTGGAGGCCCGCGCCCGTGGCGCGCGTGCTGAAGGAGAGGCGCTCGCCCGCCACCGGCCAGCTCGCGAAGCGCGCATCGTCGCCGGGCAGGAGCGCCGTGCCGCCCGGCCGCAGGAGCTCGAGGATGCGCTGCTTCGCGGCCGCGTAGGCCGCGACCGTGCCGTGCCGTTCGAGGTGGTCCTGCAGGATGTTCACGACCGCCACCGCCTCGAGGCGCGCGGCGCCGGCGCGCGCGTTCAGGGCCTCGAGCTGGTAGGAGGAGAGCTCGAGCACGACGCAATCGTCGGGCGCGATGTCCGCCAGCGAGGGCAGCAGCGAACCCCCGATGTTGCCACCCAGGTGCACGCGCCGTCCGGCGCCGGCCAGCAGGCCGTGCGTGAGGTGCGTGGTCGAGCTCTTGCCCTGCGTGCCCGTGATCGCGACCACGCGCGCGCGCACGGCCTCGAGGAACAGCTCGATCTCGCTGGTCAGCTCGGCGCCCGCGGCGCGCGCGCGCGCCAGCAGCGGATCGTCGGGACGCACCGAGGGGTTCACCACCACGAGCTCGGCGCGCTCGAAGTCCTCGGGCCGATGCTGGCCCAGCACGTACTCCACCTCGAGGTCGGCCAGACCTGCGAGCGTCGGCGCAAGGCCCACGGCGTCGCGCCGGTCGGTGGCCGTCACGCGCGCGCCGAGGCTCGCGAGGTAGCGCACCGCGCCCGCTCCACCGCCGAAGCTGCCGAGGCCCATCACGAGCGCGCGCCGTCCGGCGAAGGCCCGGTGCACGGCGGGGATCGGAGTCGAGGCGCTCACCGCGGCTCCGTCTCCTCGGTCTCCGCTTCCTCGCTCGCACTCGGCACGACCGCCGCGCCCGGTGAGGGCAGCGCCCGCGGACCTTCCGGCCCGCCCTCGCGCAGCACGCTGGCGCGCTCGATCACCGAGCGCAAGCTCGGCAGGCTCATGACCTCCTCGCCGGGCACGAGCACCTGGTGGTAGCGCCGCCGGTCATCGAGCCCGAGTGGCAGCAGGACCTCGGTCACGAGGTCGAGCGGGAAGCGCGCGTACCAGCGCGGCTCGAGCTCGAGCTGCGTGGTGACCGTGCGGTGCCCCGCCAGATAGAAGGTGACGCGGCGCGTCCCGTAATGCTCGAACGACACCTTCACCGGCGTGCGCCCGAGGCTCTCGTCGTCCAGGCGCACCTCGGCCCCGGGCGGCTCGGAGGTCAGGGACAGGGTGCGGTGCGAGCGGCAGCCCGCCACGAGCGCGAGGGCCAAGGCCAAGGCCGGGAGGTAGGGGACGCGCGTCACGGGTCCCAGAGTAATGGCGGAGAGGGCGGGATTCGAACCCGCGGACACCGTTGATACAGCGTCACCTCATTAGCAATGAGGCGCCTTCGGCCTCTCGGCCACCTCTCCGCTGGAGGGGCGGGGAGGATACCGGAGGTCGGCGGGGGCAAGGAAGCGTCCATTCGCGTTTACGATGACACCCATGCCCTCGACTCCCCTGCGCGCCCCGGGCCTCTTCGCCCTGCCGCTCTGCACCCTGCTGACCGTCCCGGTTCCGGCCCAGGACGCGCTGGCGGGGGAGCCCTTCGAGCGCCTGCCCGAGGAGCTGCGTGCGGCCCTCGCGGCGGTCGACGCCGGGGCCGCCGGCTGGTCGAGCGAGGTGCGCTCGGACGCCACGGCCGCGCAGCTCAAGCGCATCGCGCGCTGGCTCGAGGCGGGGGGGCGCGACGCGGCGGCCCTGGAGGGCGTGTTCGCGGCGGACTTTCGCGCCCATCCGGCCGCGGCCCGCGGCGGGGTCTTCGCCGACCCGGTCTTCCGCGTGGAGCTGCCGCAGGGTCCCGGGCGGGAGCCGCTCGGGAAGGAGGCCTTCCTGGCCGAGCTCCTGGCGCCCCATGCCGGGGCCGACGAGCGCCACGCCAAGTTCAAGTTCGTGCGCGTCGAGAACGAGCCCGAGCTCGTGACCGAGACGCTCCTCGCGGCGAACTCGCAGGGGCAGGACGGCTCGCGCCAGACGGGGGCCTGGTGGCGCTGCCGCTGGCGCGCGCGCGCGGACGGCGGATTCGAGCTGGCCGAGCTGACCGTCCTCGAGGAGGCCGAGGTGCGCGCCCCGCGCGGCCTCTTCTCCGACTGCTCCGAGGCCGTGCTGGGGCGCGTGCCGGCCTGGGAGGAGCAGCTCCTGCCGGGGCTCTCGGCCTGGCGCGCGCGGCTCGACACGCGCCTCGGCGTGCCGTTGCTCGGACACGCGGCGGGGATCGCGCTCGGCGACGTGGACGGCGATGGCCTCGAGGACCTCTACCTGTGCCAGCCGGGCGGGCTGCCGAACAAGCTCTTCCTGCACCAGCCCGACGGCACGCTGGTCGATCGCTCGGCCGATGCGGGCGTCGACTTCCTCGACTTCTCACGCGCCGCGCTGCTTCTGGACCTGGACGGCGACGGCGACCGCGACCTGGTCGTCACCGCGGCCGAGCGCTTGCTGTTTCTCGCCAACGACGGACGCGCGCGCTTCTGGCTCGTGACCGCGGTCGAGGCCCCGGACACGACCTCGCTCGCGGCGGCTGACATCGACCTCGACGGCGACCTCGACCTCTACGCCTGCGCCTACGCTTCGCCCTACGACCACTCGGCCCTGCCGGTGCCGTACCACGACGCCGAGAACGGCAAGCCGAATCGACTCTACGAGAACCTCGGCGAGTGGGTCTTCCGCGACGCGACCGCCGCGCGCGGGCTCGACCGGAACAACACGCGCTACAGCTTCGCGGCCGCGTTCGAGGACTACGACCAGGACGGCGATCCCGATCTCTACGTGGCCAACGACTTCGGGCGCAACAACTTCTACCGCAACGACGGCGGGAAGTTCGTGGACGTGGCTGCCACGGCCGGAGTCGAGGACCTCTCGGCCGGCATGGGCGTCAGCTGGGGCGACGCCGACGGCGACGGACGCTTCGACCTCTACGTCAGCAACATGTACTCGTCGGCCGGGAACCGCATCGCTTACCAGCGGCGCTTCCAGGAGTCGGCCAGCGCGGAGGTGCGCAGCGCGTACCAGCGCCATGCCCACGGCAACACGCTCTTCCGGAACCGCGGCGACGGGAGCTTCGACGACCGCACGCCGGACAGTCCGCTCGGACTCGCCATGGGGCGCTGGGCCTGGGGCGCCCTGTTCGTCGACCTGAACAACGACGGCTGGCAGGACCTCGTCTCGCCCAACGGCTTCCTGACCGAGCAGAAGAGCGACGACTTGTGAAGCTTCTTCTGGCGGCAGGTCGTGTCGCAATCTCCGCTCGAAGGTTCCTCCGCTCCGGCCACGGCCTACGCCACCTCGTGGGCCGCGCTCAACAAGCTCCTGCGGCGCGGCTACTCGTGGTCGGGCCGCGAGGCGAACTGTGCCTTCCTCAACCTGGAGGGGCGCGGCTTCGTCGACGTCTCGGCCGCGAGTGGCTTCGACTTCCTCGACGACGCGCGCGCCACGGCCCTGTGTGACTGGGACGGGGACGGCGACCTCGACGTGTGGAGCACGAACCGCACCGGGCCGCGCGTGCGCTTCCTGCGCAACGACCAGGCCAGCGGGAATCCGCACGTGACGCTCGAGCTGCGCGGCACGCGCGCGAACCGCGACGCGATCGGCGCGCGCGTCGAGCTCGAGCTCGCGGGCCGCGCGGGTGCGCGGCGCACGCTCGTGCGCGGCGTGCGTGCCGGCGAGGGCTACCTGGCGCAGTCCTCGACGCGCGTCGTGGCGGGCTTCCTGGCCAGCGAGCGCCTCGCGCGCGTGCGCGTCGTCTGGCCGGGCGGCGTGGCCGAGGAGTTCGCCGGGGTCGAGCCGGGTGGCGCCTGGCGCCTGGTCGAGGGCACCGGGCGCGCTGCGCCGCTCGTCCGTCCGGCGGTGCCCGCGCTGCGGCCCACGCGCCCCGAGCCGCCGCCGGCCACGCTGGCCGCACGCGTCGTGCTCGTGCGGCCCGTGCCGCTGCCGCGCCTCGCCGTCGCGGCCGAGGACGGCGCGGGCCTCACGCTCTTCGGTCTCGGTCCGAACGGCGAGCCCACGGGGACCGGCAAGCCGCTGCTCCTGAACCTGTTCGCGAGCACCTGTGCGCCCTGTGCCACCGAGCTCTCCGGTCTGGCCGCGCACCGCGATGCGCTGGAGCGCAGCGGCCTCGCCGTGCTGGCGCTCTCGACCGAATCCCCGGCGGACGCGCCGCGCGCGGCCGAGTTCCTGGCGGCGCGCGGCTGGCCGTTCCCGTGGGCCACGGCCACGCCCGACGCGCTCGAGCGACTCGACGCCCTGCAGGCGGTGTTGCTCGACCGCGAGCAGCGCCTGCCGCTGCCGACGAGCTTCCTGGTCGACGCGCGCGGCGCCCTGCGGGTCGTGTACTTCGGCCCGCTGCAGGCCGAGCGCCTGCTCGCGGACCTGCCGCTGCTCGAGCTCGAGGAGGGCGCGCTGTTCGACGCGGCGGCGCCTTTCCCCGGGCGCTGGATGTTCCCGGGTCTGCCTTCGGATCCCGACTTCCTCGAGCCGCGCCTGCGCGCGCGCGGGCTCACGGCCGCGGCCCAGGAGTTCGCGCGCGCACGCTTCGCGGTGGTCCAGGCGTCCCCGGTGGAACTCCTGGCCGATTTCGCGCGCCGCGCGGCGATCGAGGGACGCTTCGCCGAGGCCGAGAGCTGGTACCGGCGCGCCCACGGCGTCGACCCGCGCCGCTTCGAGGTGCTCTTCGACTGGGCTCTGGTGGCCCACCGCCAGGAAAAGTTGTCCCTGGCGAGCGAGCTCTACGGGAAGTGCCTGACGCTGCGGCCCGACGACGTGGACACGCATTTCAACCTCGCGCTGGCCCAGCTCGCGCTCGGCAACCGCGAGGCAGCCGAGCGCGAGCGCCGCTGGCTCGAGGCGCGCGTTCCTGAGCTCGCGGCGACGCTTGCACAGGCCCTGACGGCCGTTCCGGACGGGCGCTGAGCGTCGGGCGCGTCCGCACCGGATGCCGGCAAGGTTGCCGTCGGCAGCGGCGGTTGCTGTCGGTGCCTTTGCCCGAACCTGGGCTGCGGGCGAAGCTCGCCCTGAGGGGCGCGGACCGAACGCCGAATCGCGCTTTAGGCGACCGTCATAGGTCCGGTCCAGCAGTGGACTTGCGCGCGTACGGAATTCCGCTCGCGCGCCCGCACGCAGCCTGCGCGTCGGGCATCTTTGTCCGAGCGATCTGTCCGTCTGGGGAGGCGGTGTCGCTCGCCACCGCAAGGGAGAGAATGAGCCAGAAATTCCAGAGTCGCTTCGTCCTCGGCGCGCTGCTCGGCAGCTTTTTCGCGCCGCTCGCCGGCGCCCAGCTCGGGCACGCCGTCACGGCCCAGAAGCTCAGCGACACGGCCGGTGGCTTCACGGCCATCCTCGACGACGAGGACCAGTTCGGGCGCTCGATCGTGAACCTCGGCGACCTGGACGGCGACGGCGTCACCGACCTGCTCGTCGGCGCCCACACCGACGACGACGGCGGCATCGACCAGGGTGCGGTCTACGTGCTCTTCATGGAGGCCAACGGCTTCGTGAAGACCTGGCAGAAGATCAGCGACACGGAGGGTGGCTTCTCGGGCCAGCTCGATCCGGGCGACCAGTTCGGGCGCGCGGCCGCGAACGTGGGCGACCTCGACGGCGACGGGGTCGTGGACGTGGTGGTGAGCTCGAACTACGACGACGACGGTGGCGCGAACAAGGGCGCCGTGTACGTGCTGTTCCTGAACACCGACGGCACGGTCAAGGCCTGGCAGAAGATCAGTGCCCTTACCGGCGGCTTGCCGGTGGCGCTGCACATCCACGACGAGTTCGGGCGCTCGATCACCGCGCTCGGCGACATGAACGGCGACGGGACCTGCGACATCGTCGTGGGCACGCCCGAGGACGACGACGGGGGTACCAACACCGGCGCGCTGCACGTCCTGTTCCTGAACACCGACGGGACGGTGCAGTCTTACCGTCGCATCAGCCGCTCGACCGACGGCCTGAAGCTGAAGCCGGGCGACTGGTTCGGGCACTGCACGGCGAACCTCGGGGACTTCGACCACGACGGCGTGACGGACCTCGCGGTCGGTTCCGTGCTCGACGACGACGGGGGCGTCAACCAGGGGTCGCTCTGGCTGCTGATGCTCAACGCCGACGGCAGCGTCAAGCAGGCGCACGAGATCAACGAGCTCTACGGCAACTTCACCGCGCTCGACGACATCGACCAGTTCGGAACCTCGGTCGCGAACCTCGGCGACCTCGACGGCGACGGCGTCACCGACCTCGTGGTCGGCGCGGTCAAGGACGACGACGGGGGCCGCGACGGCAATCTCGAAGCCGACGTGGGCGCGGCCTACGTGCTCTTCCTGAACGAGAACGCGACGGTCAAGAGCTTCGTGAAGCTGAGCGATCTCCACGGGAACCTCGCGCTCGAGCTCGACGAGTACGACTGGTTCGGAAGCTCCGTGGCGCGCCTCGGTGGCGCGCCGGACGACGGCCTCTGGAACCTCGCGATCGGCTGCCGCAACGACGACGACGGCGGTCCCAACCGCGGCTCGATCTACCTGGTCCAGCTCAACGACGGCACCGCTCCGGTCACGGCCTTCACGGCCTCGCGCACGCTCGGCGTGGCGCCGCTGACGGTGCAGTTCACCGACACGAGCGCGGGCGAGATCAGCTCGTGGCTCTGGAACTTCTCGGACGGACCGCAGTCGACCCTGCAGCATCCGCTCAAGACCTTCACCGCGCCCGGCGAGTACGAGATCACGCTCACGACGCGCGGTCCGAAGGGGCGCGACGTCGAGGCGCGCGCGGCCTACATCACGGTCGTGCCCGGTCCGCTGGCCGACTTCGCGGCCACGCCGACGCAGGGCATCGCGCCGCTGGCGGTCCAGTTCGACGACCTCTCGGAGGGCACGGTCACGGCCTGGAGCTGGAACTTCGGCGACGGCTCGGGCTCGAGCGTGGCCGAGCCGGCGCACCTCTTCCTGCCCGGCGTCTACGACGTCGCGCTCACGGTCAGCGGTCCGAATGGCACGCACACGCGCACCCGTCCGGGCTTCGTCGTCTCCGAGGATCTCGCTCCGGGGGCCGCCTTCACGGCCGACGTGACGCGCGGCTTCGCGCCGCTCGCGGTGCAGTTCGAGAACGCCTCGAGCGGGGTCGTGGACGGCTGGAGCTGGAGCTTCGGTGACGGTGCGGGCGCGAGCTCGGCCGCGCCGCAGCACACCTTCGTCGCGCCCGGCAGCTACACCGTCGCGCTGACGGCGAGCGGGCCCTACGGCCTCGACACCGAGACGCGCACGGGTTGGATCGTGGTCGAGGACCCGACCCCGGTGGCGGACTTCGTGGCCGTGCCGGCCAGCGGCTTCGCGCCGCTGGTGGTGGCCTTCGAGGACCGCTCCGCCGGTCTGATCACGGCCTGGAGCTGGGACCTCGGCGACGGGGCGGTTTCGAACGAGCCCGCGCTCTCGCACGTCTACGAACTGGCCGGCACCTACACCGTGACCCTGACCGTCAGCGGTCCGGCCGGCAGCGACACGCTCAGCCTGTCCGCCGCGGTCGTCGCACTCGAGGCGCCGCCCACGGCCGACTTCGAGTCCAGCGTCACGAGCGGCTTCGCCCCCCTCGCCCTCGGCTTCGCGAGCCAGTCCAGCGGCAACATCACGGGCTATGCCTGGAGCTTCGGCGACGGTGCGGGCTCGAGCGAGGCCGACCCCGCGCACGTCTACGCCGCGCCGGGCGTGTACACGGTCTCGCTGACCGTCAGCGGTCCCTCGGGCGTCGGCAGCGAGACGAAGACGGACCTCATCACGGTGCTCGACGCGACGCCGGTGGCCGGCTTCTCGAGCGACGTCGCCGGCGGCTTCGTGCCGCTCTCCGTGGCCTTCACGGACGCTTCGGAAGGCCAGGTGACGGCCTGGAGCTGGGAGTTCGGCGACGGTGCGCTCTCGACCGACCGCGATCCGCTGCACGTCTACACCGCGGTGGGCAGCTACACGCCGCGCCTCACCGTGCAAGGGCCGCTCGGCAGCTCGACCTTCGAGGCGCCTGCGCCGATCGTGGTCGCCTGGGAGCCGCCGGTCGCGCAGTTCTCGGCCAGCGCCGTCGACGGCATCGCGCCGCTCGCGCTGCAGTTCACCGACCAGAGCAGCGGCGACGTCACGCAGTGGGCCTGGAGCTTCGGCGACGGCGCGAGCTCGAGCGCGGCCTCGCCCGCGCACGTCTACACGACGCCCGGCACGTACACGGTCACGCTGACCGCCGGCGGTCCGGCCGGCAGCGACGTCGAGACGAAGAGCGGCCTCGTCACCGTGCGCTGGCCTGCGCCGGTCGCGGCCTTCGACTGCGGCCCGCGCACGGGCTTCCTGCCGATGAGCGTGTCGTTCGCCGACCTCTCGACCGGCAACATCACGAGCTGGAGCTGGAACTTCGGCGACGGCACGACCTCGCGCGCGCGCTTCCCGGTCAAGAACTTCACGCGCACCGGCAGCTTCACGGTGAGCCTCACCGTGCGCGGCCCGGGTGGCACGACCGTCGTCTCGCAGGGGCCGATCACGGTGCAGGCGCTGCCGACGCTGGTGAACGGCGCCTTCGAGGCGACCGCGGTCGGCGCCACGCCGGTTGCGCCCTGGAGCGTCGCCGGCGGGCTCGACATCTCCGCCACGGATCAGCTCGACGGCGGTTTCCCGCGCGAGGGGCTGCGCTACGCCGAGCTCTCCTCGCAGGGCAGCGTGGCGGCCGTCCCGCCCTCGAACCCGCTCGGCGCGGGCACGCTGCCGGTCGGGGCCGTGACACTGACGCGCACGCTCGTCTATCCGGCGCTCGCGCCGGTGCTGGTCTTCGACGCGGCCCTCGTGCTGGGTGACCTGCAGGACTCGCCGGCCACCAACGACTTCCTCTCGGTGGACCTGAGCGACGGCACGACGCACGTCAACGTGTTCCTGGCCGACTCCTTCGCCGACTTCCCGCTCACCTCGACGCGCCACGGCCTGCCGATGACCGCGCCGCGACGTGTCGTCGCCGACCTGCGCCTCCTTTTCCCGACGGCGGTGCAGGGCACGGAGCTCACGCTGCGCATCTCGCTCGGTAACGGTGGGGACGGCGCGAATCCGTCCTACGCCTACGTCGACGGATTCCGCCTGGCGCCGGCCGCGAGCGCCACCTTCCGCAACGGCACGGGCCGTAACGCCGCGCGCTACACCGCCGGCCCGGCCGTGCTCGGCGGGAGCTGGACGGTGACGGTGGACGTGACGGGCCATGCCGGCGCGCGCGCCGTGCAGCTCGTCGGCATGCAGCGCCCGGCGGCGGGTGTGCTGCGCACGCAGGGCGAGGTGCTGGTCTCGGGCAAGAAGCTCTTCGCCCAGAGCTTCGTGGTGACGCCGGGCCTCAACACGCGCAGCTTCACCCTGCCGGTCGACAACGCGCTGATCGGCACCTTCATGGCGACCCAGGCGACGATCACCGGCGGGGTCAGCGAGCTGACCAACGCCTACGACCTCGTGCTGGGCTTCTGAGGGGTCGTGAAGAATTCCCCCGCCGCCTCCGACCTCAGCAGGCTGCGCCTGCGGCGCACCGAGAGGTCAGGGTTGCGCCTCCTCCGAGTATCGCAGCGGATACGCGTCGTCGGCGCGCCTAGCCACGACGCATCCTGCTGGGGCTCGGCTGGCGGGGGATTTCCTCACAACCCCTGAGCGCGGCGCGCCGGCGGTTCCGGGCGCAAGACGGAACCGTCACCGATTCCGCCCTGTGCGCAGGGGTCGGGCATAGTTCGGCAGCGTGGTCCGTCCCGGCCGCGCGGCCTCACTCCATGCTCGGAACGAATCTCCCGCGTATCGCTCTCGCGCTGCTCCTGGCTGGAAGCGTTTTCGCCCCATCGACCGGCGCGCAGCTCGGCCACGTCGTCAAGGCGCAGAAGATCAGCGACACGAGCGGCGGCTTCACCGCCCTGCTCGACGAGATGGACCAGTTCGGGCGCTCGATCGTCAACCTGGGCGACCTGGACGGTGACGGGATCACCGACCTTCTGGTGGGGGCCCACACCGATGACGACGGCGGGCTAGATCAGGGCTCGGTCTACGTGCTGTTCCTGCGTGAGAACGGCTTCGTGAAGAGCTGGCAGAAGATCAGCGACCTCGAGGGCAACTTCGCGGGTCATCTCGATCCGGGGGATCAGTTCGGACGCGCGGCGACGAATCTGGGCGACCTGGACGGGGACGGGGTCGTCGACGTGGCCGTCAGTTCCAACTACGACGACGATGGCGGCGCCAACAAGGGCGCCGTCTACATCCTGTTCCTGAACACCGACGGGACGGTCAAGGCCACGCAGAAGATCAGCGAGCTCGTCGGCGGGCTGCCCGTGACGCTCAAGATCCACGACGAGTTCGGGCGTTCGCTCACGAATCTCGGCGACCTCGATGGCGACGGCGTCACGGACCTCCTGGTCGGCACGCCCGAGGACGACGAGGGCGGCACGAACACCGGGGCTCTGCACGTCCTCTTCCTGAACACGAACGGCACGGTCAAGGCCTACCGGCGCATCAGCAAGTTCACGGACGGGCTGGCGATCAAGCCCGGCGACTGGTTCGGCTTCTGCTCGACCAACCTGGGTGATTTCGACGGCGACGGTGTGGTCGACGTGGCGGTCGGTGCCGTGCTCGACGACGACGCCGGCGCGAACGCGGGCTCGGTCTGGCTGCTGATGCTGAACGCGGACGGCAGCGTGAAGAGCTCGCACGAGATCGACGAGCTCGAGGGTGGCGGCCCGCTGCTCGACGAGATCGACCAGTTCGGCACCTCGGTCGCGAACATCGGCGACCTCGACGGCGACGGCGTCACGGACATCACGGTGGGGGCGGTCAAGGACGACGACGGCGGCACGCCCGGCGATCCCGACTCGGACGTCGGAGCGCTCTACGTGCTGCTCCTGAAGGCGGACAAGACCGTCAAGCAGATCGTGAAGATCTCGGACGAATCCGGTGATCTGCCCTACGGGCTCGACAAGTGGGACTGGTTCGGCAGCGCCACGGCGCGCCTCGGTGGTGCTCCGGGCGATGGCCTGTGGAACGTCGCCGCCGGGTGCCGCAACGACGACGACAGCGGGCCGAACCGCGGCGCGATCTACCTCCTGCAGCTGAACGATGGCACGGTGCCGGTGGCCGACTTCGTGGCCGATCGCACGCTCGGCGTGGCGCCGCTCTCGGTCCAGTTCAGCGACACGAGCGCGGGCCTGGCGACCTCGTGGGTCTGGAACTTCTCCGACGGCCCGCAGTCGACCCTGCAGCACCCGACGAAGACCTTCGCCGCGCCGGGCACCTACGACATCACGCTGACCGCGCGCGGTGCGCTCGGCAGCGACACGCTCACGCGCAGCGCCTTCGTGACGGTCGTGGCCGGCCCGCTGGCCGACTTCGACGCCACGCCGCGCACGGGCGATTGCCCGCTCGCCGTGCAGTTCAGCGACCTCTCCGAGGGCGAGGTCACGAGCTGGCTGTGGGACTTCGGCGACGGCGCGACCTCGAGCGAGCCCGCTCCGCAGCACCTGTACGCGGCCTGCGGCAGCTACGACGTCAGCCTGACCGTCAGCGGTCCGCAGGGAACGCATGCGAAGAGTGTCGCCGCCTTCATCGTGGCCGCGATCCAGCCGCCGGTGGCGGCCTTCGCGGCCCTGCCGGCGAGCGGTGCGGCCCCGCTCGACGTGCAGTTCGATGACCTCTCCAGCGGCGCGATCACAGCCTGGAGCTGGGACCTTGGCGATGGCAACGTCGCGAGCCTCCCCGAGCCGCCGCACACCTATTCGGCTGCCGGCGTCTACACGGTTGCGCTCACCGTGACCGGTCCCGGTGGCAGCGACACGCTCGTCGTGCCGGCCGCCGTGCAGGCGACTCCGCCGCCGCCCGTGGCCGAGTTCGACGCCGGTCCGACGCTCGGCGAGGCGCCGCTCTCGGTGGCCTTCGTCGACCTCTCGACGGGCGGCGCCACGGCCTGGAGCTGGAACTTCGGCGATGGTGCGTCCTCGAGCGAGTCGAGTCCGATCCACGTCTACGCGACGGCCGGGCTCTACACCGTCGAGCTCACGGCCAGCGGTCCGGGCGGTAGCTCGACGCGCACGCGCGCCGATCTCGTGCAGGTGTTGCCGCCGCCGCCGGGTGTCGACTTCAGCGCCGCGCCGCGCACGGGTGAGGCTCCGCTCGCCGTGCAGTTCACCGACACCTCGACCCTGACCGGCACGAGCTGGAGCTGGGACTTCGGCGACGGAGCGAGCTCCTCCGAGGCGCATCCCGCCCACGTCTACCCGGCGTCCGGTCTGTACGCGGTCACGCTGACGGTCACCGGTCCGGGCGGCAGCGACACGCTCACGCGCCTCGACTGGATCGAGGTCCTGCCTCCCGCGACCACGGCCGACTTCTCGGCCACACCGCTCTCCGGCTCGGCGCCGCTCACGGTGGTGTTCAGCGACGCCTCGAGCACGAACGTCACGGCCTGGAGCTGGGACTTCGGCGACGGTTCGGGCTCGAGCGAGCGCGATCCGCAGCACGTCTACGCGCTGCCGGGTCTGTACACGGTCACGCTGACGGTCACGAGCCCGACCGGTGGCGCGCAGCGCGTGCAGAGCGACCTCGTGGAGGTGCTCGTGCCGCCGCCGGTGGCCAGCTTCACGCTGCCCTTCGCCAGCGGCACGGCGCCCTTCCTGGCCGATTTCGTCGAGCAGTCGAGCGGCACGATCGGCGAGTGGATCTGGGACTTCGGCGATGGCACGAGCTCGCGCGAGCGCGAGCCGGACCACGTCTACCCCGGGGCCGGCACGTACAGCGTGACGCTGACCGTGATCGGTCCGGGCGGTGCAGATACCCTCGCCCAGCCGGACCTCGTGGTGGTGTTCGCGCCGCCGCCGGTGGCGACGCTCGGTGCCGCGCCGACGAGCGGTGTGGCGCCGCTCGCGGTGCAGTTCAGCGACCTCTCGAGCGGGATCGTGACGGCGTGGAGCTGGGACTTCGGCGATGGCTCGGGCTCGACGCTGGCGGCTCCGGCGCACGTGTACGCGACGCCGGGGACGTACACGGTGGCGCTGACGGTGAGCGGTCCGGGCGGGAGC
>Ga0172373_10000271_pt1 | contig 83794 bp, 52 predicted proteins | sample Lak10m_2_FD_114546 | JGI IMG/M metagenome (GOLD analysis project Ga0172373, IMG submission 114546) | Freshwater microbial communities from Kabuno Bay, South-Kivu, Congo - kab_092012_10m | ecosystem: Environmental > Aquatic > Freshwater > Lake | place: Democratic Republic of the Congo...
CCAAACAAGAAACCACCCGTTACAACTCGAATTCTGCTGATTTATTTAAAAACATGTTTGATCAGTTTTTAGGCAATGCGATCGGCTCAGTATTTTTTCCTGATAAAGTGAAAGTAGATAAATATGCCATCCAGTGGAATCCTAGTTTGTCTGCCGCTGATTACTTTAATATTCGTACAGGGTTAACTCCTTATCCGTATTTTGCTGGAGGAGATGCTTTTTTATTGCTCAATGGAGCACAAAGTAACACCTCTTTAAAATTTGGGTTTAGCCAAAAAAATAGCCTTCAATATTACAACGCAAATTTAGAATATAAGCTTCAATTAGGTTCAAGTAGTGGAGATAGGCCCGCCGTTTCAACGGCCTTGTTTAATGCGTTTTATGATCAGTTAGGCGATAACACTGGTACTCTACGATTTGGCGGGGTTCTAGCCAGTTTGGCCGGAACGTCTCGACACAGCGAAATTAGCGTTGGGTTAGGCCCTGTTTATCAAAAAGGAGTCACTAATAGTGCTTTAGGATTGGCCTTTGCATTGCAAGGCAAATGGTTGCCTTTTAATCCGTTGGGTTTTGGTTTAGGTTTTGACCGGTATTTCCAACCCAATATTTTTAACGGTGAAACACGGTGGCAGTTTAATAAGTTTGAGTTGTTTACTAGTCTGCAAATGGATAGGGTAACGGCCCAAATAGGATATTTATGGCTAACTGGACCTGTTGATGTAAGCTTGTTAGAGGGATGGAAAACCCAAGTGGTTTTACACTTTTAAGGAACTAAAATGAGCTTAGCTATTCATATTGAAAAATTACACAAAACCTACAATAACGAGCTTGAAGCCTTGAGGGGTATCGATTTAAGCATCGAAAAAGGCAACTTTTTTGGGCTTCTAGGTCCCAATGGTGCCGGAAAATCTACCACAATAGGCATTATCAGTTCTTTGGTTACCAAAACCTCGGGTAAAGTAACCATTAATGGATTTGACTTAGACACTCAGCGTATTCAGGCCAAAATGCAATTGGGCATCGTGCCCCAAGAATTTAACTTCAATATTTTTGAACCCTGTTTGCAAATAGTGATTCAACAGGCTGGTTATTACGGCGTTCCATACAAAGAGGCTAAAAAGCGGGCTTTGGCTTTATTCGAAAAACTTGAACTTCTCGATAAGGTCAATTCTCCGTCTGGACGCTTATCTGGTGGGTTAAAGCGACGGTTAATGATCGCAAGAGCCTTGGTTCATAATCCTTCTATTTTAATTTTAGACGAGCCTACAGCTGGGGTTGATGTATCGTTGCGACGCTCCATGTGGACTTTTTTAGAAGAGTTAAACAAAAAAGAAGGCATTACCATTATTTTAACCACTCATTACCTTGAAGAAGCCGAAAATTTGTGTAAAAACATTGCCATCATCGACAAAGGCAGTATTATTTCTAATACCTCTACTCCCGATTTATTAAAGCAAGTGAGTTCCGAATCGTTTGTGTTTTATTGTTCATCCTTTTCGCAGTTGCCGGTTATTGAGGGGGTTTCTTACACACCGCTTGATGAAAACTCTACCGAAGTTCACTTACAGCAACACAACACACTCACCGATATTTTAAAGCAGTTTGAGCTACAAGGCATCACCGTGTCACGCATTAAAAACAAAACCAATCGACTGGAAGAATTATTTATGAAAATGGTGAAATCATGATCAGATTACAATGGATTGGCCTACTAACCATTTTAAGAAAAGAATCTATACGAATTTTTAGAATTTGGACTCAAACGTTGTTACCTTCGGTAGTGACAATGACCCTGTATTTTTTAATTTTTGGTACCTTTATTGGTAGTCGGGTAGGGATGGTTCATCACTTTACTTATATGCAATTTATTGTTCCTGGCTTGGTAATGATGGCTGTGGTTACCAATGCCTATTCAAATGTAGTATCGTCGGTGTTTAGTGCCAAGTTTCAAAAAAGCATAGAAGAAATTTTGGTGTCCCCATTGTCTAGCCATATGGTGATTTTAGGCTATGTTGGAGGCGGGTTAACCAGGGGTGTGATTGTAGGGTTTTTAGTCACAGCGGTTTCATTGTTTTTTTCGCCTATGGTCATTCAGCATCCGTTTTTGGTTGTGGCTTCTTTAATTTTAACGGCTACTTTGTTTTCTTTGGGTGGATTTATTAATGCTATTTTTGCTCGTAAATTTGATGATATTGCTATAGTGCCCACATTTGTTTTAACTCCGCTAACCTATTTGGGGGGCGTGTTTTATTCTGTCGAGCATCTAAGCCCTTTGTTTAGGCAGCTTTCTTTGCTTAACCCTATTTTATATTTGGTAAACGTGTTTCGTTTTGGCTTTTTGGGGGTATCTGATATACAGATAGTGCCGGCTTTTATAGGTCTTTTGGGGCTTGTAGTGGTGTTGTGGACCTGGTGTTGGATATTGCTTGAGCGTGGTGTTGGTATTCGCCAATAAAACTTTTTTAAAAAGGGTGTTTCTATGGTAACAAAAAAAAGTTTAAAATCGGTTCCACTAAGCTCATTTTTAATTGGAGGTATTATTGCGGGTGCCATGGCGGCATCGTTTAATACGCTGTATGCCTTCTGGTTTCCCATACTCACCAACTATTCAGTACCCCAAGACCTTATCAATTACGATACGGTAGCTTTAACCTCATTTTTTCCAATTTGTGTAGGGTCTATTTTATATTATTTAATCTCTCGTTTTATCAATAGGGCTACAATTTTATACATCACGGCCGCTATAACATTATCTGTTCTATGCCTTATTCGGGCGTTTAGTCCGGTTTTGCCTAATGGACATGTTCCACCCGATGGGTTTACAACCCTCACGTTACCCATGCACGTGGTAGCGGGGCTAATTGCAGTTTTAGTGGTGCCATTGTTTGTAGAGTATGATTAAGAAATAGGGTATTGAAACCTTGTAAATTGAAAGTTATGATTTCAATATGCAAGGTTTAGAAAACATAAAGCGGGAAAAATTAGCAGAGTGTATAGAACGACTTGAGTCGTTTAAGGCTCTTGCTATTTTGGGCCCTCGACAATGTGGCAAGTCTACACTAGCAAAATACATTGTAAGCCAATTTCCTGGATCCGTTTATCTTGATTTGGAAACCCCTTCTGATCTTCAAAAACTAAGTGAGCCAGAGTTGTTTTTCGAGCAACATGCAGAAAAACTGGTGTGCTTAGATGAAATTCAGAGACAGCCTGATTTGTTTCCTATTCTTAGAGGTATTTTAGATAGAGGAAATAGGAACGGTCAAATTTTAATACTTGGATCTGCCTCTCGTGATTTAATTCGGCAATCGTCCGAATCATTAGCGGGGCGTATTGCCTATGTAGAACTGACTCCTTTTTCGCTAGTTGAGGTTGAAAATCTCTCTCAACTTTGGCTTCAAGGAGGTTTTCCCCTCAGTTTTTTAGCTAAAACACAAACGAAAAGTTTTCAATGGCGGTTAGAGTTTATTCGAACTTATCTCGAGCGTGATATTCCTCAGTTAGGGTTCAATATTCCAGCTCAAACTCTAAGAAGACTTTGGACTATGTGTGCTCACAATCACGGACAACTTCTTAATCAGTCGAAGCTTGGGGATGCTTTGGGGTTGAGTCACACCAGCATCCGATCCTATCTCGATCTTTTGGCCCAAACATTTATGATACGAGTACTGTCTCCTTTTGAAACCAATGTTAAAAAACGGCTTATCAAGGCCCCTAAAGTATATATTCGTGATAGTGGTATTCTTCATGGACTTTTGAATCTTGTAAGCTTTGATGATGTTCTAGGGCATCCCGTGTATGGATCGTCGTGGGAAGGGATGGCCATGGAACAGATACTAAATGCGGCTGAAGGATGGGAAGCTGGATTTTATCGAACCAGTGCAGGCGCTGAAATTGACCTGATTTTAAGTCGTCCTAACCAGAAAATAGCTATAGAATTTAAAGCGTCTCTTGCGCCACAGGTTAAGCCTGGATTCAGAAATGCCTTGGCTGATCTTGATATTTCAACCGCAAAGGTAATTTATCCAGGAACAGATCGCTATTTCATCCATAAGCAGGTGGAGGTGTGTTCGTTGAAAGATTTGCTAGAGGAATTGAAATCAACCCAATAATGTTTCGTTTAAATGCTATGTGGGTATAAATTGAAAACTATCCCATGATTTTTTATTTTGCCTTTTCAGGGCTTCTGAACTTTATTACGTCGTCTGTTCTGGCAGGTATTTTCCTGTTTAAAAGTCGAAATCATAGATTTTTCGTCTTATTCAACATAGGTATTGCACTGTGGAGTTTATTTTATTTTTTATGGCTGATGTCTACTCAGTACGATCAAGCGCTTATGTTTTGCCGTTTTTTGATGGTAGGTGCAGCCTTAATTCCTTGGTTTTTCATTAATTTTATCTTTGAACTAGAGTCGGCCACTTTTAATTGGAAAAATAAATTCAATCTTATAAATGCAACTATCGGATTGTCGTTTATTCCGTTTTTATTCTCAAACTTAATTATCCAAGATTTGTACTCGACAAGCTATTTTCCTTTTTGGCCAAGGGGAGGGCCATTATTTTTAGTGTTTCTGGGGTATTTTCTCTTCAATGTTGTGTGGGCGCATTTCATTTTATATAAAAGCTATATAAAAACTCGGAACTCTATGACTTTGTTTATTTTTATTGCAACATTTATAGCTTTTACTGGCGGATGCACCAACTATTTTTTATGGCTTAAAATTCCAATCCCCCCGTTTGGAAACATATTTGTTTCTCTGTATGTTGTACTTATGGCATTTGCAATTACTAAGTTAGGTGCTATGGATATCAATATTGCGATTAATCGTACAAGCTCGTTACTGATTACAGTAGCTTCGTATTCAATTTTTTACGCGACTTTGCTCTTTGTGTATAGAAATGCACTATCCACTCAGATAGATTTAACTTTTGTATTATGGACGGCTTTGTACGTATTAGTAACAGGACTAACCTTTGAAAAAAGCTGGCTCTTTTTACAAACGTCTAACGAGAGGAAATGGATCAAAAAAAATTATGATCCGGTGACTTTGTTGACACATTTAGACCAAACTTTAGGGTCATCATTAGAAAAAGAAATTCTACTTATTGAATCTGCAAAAGTGTTTTTGTTACATATGGAATTATCGTTTGTTCAGGCATTTTTACCCTTGGGGGAAGATGTTGTACAAGAGCTGAAGTTTGTACTAAAAGACAACGACATTATAGAGGCAGAAAATAAACGTTATCTACAAATGCCTCAAGCGTTAGCCGAGACAAGCTTAATAGATTTAGAAAAAAATAAAATCACTTTAAGCCTGAAACAGGACTCACAACCTGAGGTGATTTATGTTTTGGGTAAAAAATTATCTGAAAGAGCCTTTACTCCCAAAGATGGGGAACTGTGCGCAATGGTACTTAATCGTTTAACAAAGGCATTAAACCGAGCTAAGCCCTATGAAGACATTCGTTTAGAGCTTGAGACTGTGTATAGACAGCAACTTGAAGATACTCAAAATTTATTGGCACAGTCACAAAAAATTGCTTCTTTAATGAGTTTTATGAATGAATACCACCATGAGCTTAAATCGCCTTGGGCGTCTATCGTAACCATGGCTAGTATACCGGATATAAGCGTGGAAGAGTTGCAAGAAACCATCAAAGAACAATACCAACGTACTTATGAGCTCATGAATACCATGATAGCTATTTTAAAAGGGGAGTTAGTGCGAAAAGAAAGTTCTATTAATATGTCTGAGCTAATACAAAAATCTTTAAAGCTATTTAAAATAAGAGTGGGAAAGGTTCTTACTCAATTTGAGGCTACAGAGCCCATTAGGGGCAGTGAGCTTGATTTGCAAATCTTATTTATTAATTTATTTAAAAATGCCGTAGAGGCCATGAATCCTGCTTTATCGATTTACAACACCGTAACTATTGCTGTAAAGCAAATAGATACTTGGGCTGAAGTGCGTATTTCTGATACGGGTACGGGTATTTCTCAAGATCATTTAAGCGAAATCCAATCCTTTTTTAAAGATTCGGATACGACTATCGATTTATTTTTAACAACTAAACAACAAGGAAATAGCGTAGGACTTGGCGTTATTAGGCGTATTGTTCATGAGCATAAAGGATCTATAGAGGTGACCAGTGTTTTAGGTGAGGGAACCGAATTTATAATGAAGTTTCCAGTTGGCTAAAAACTGGTGTCAAACACTCCCCAAAAGTTTTCCCTACTCTTTTTTTATTTTTGTACTAAAATAGATCTAATATCCAGATAAAAAATTGTTGCTAGAAATGGGCTGTGGGGGCACGCATTTATGACTTAGAAAGGGGCTTTTTATGAAGGGGCAATTGCACACTCTGTATCCAGGGTTAGATACACAGGTCCCTCAGCCTGCTGAAATTACAGAGAAAAAAGTTCTTCATGCAAACGACTTAGCTTTTAAGTTAATTCCGAAGTCGAAAACTCCAGAATTTATTATCAAGACAATCTGTACGTCTTCACCTTATTTTGCCTTAAAAAAATTAGAGATTTTATCTGAAAACACTGTGTCTGCTCAGGTGCCTGTAGAGACATTTATTCCAAGAGAAAATAGTGTCATTTCGGCAGCTGAAGTTGGGAGGCATTTAGCCATTTTGGGAAGTTGTGCGGCTAGCTTAATAGATGAAAGTTTTACAAAAAAATATTTTTTAGCCATTAAAGCCGAGTTAAATTATTTAGACCCTAGTTTCAAGGCTTCTAAAGAATCTTTATATGCGATTGCTTCCGCGTTTCAATACGGAGAAAGAAAAACTTTATCTAAAGTTAACCTTTATACAAAAACAGGAAAAAGAGTTTACAGCTTGTCAGTGGTTTATCAGATTTTTCAGGAAAAAGTATTTGAGAGGTTGTTTTCCTCTCATTTTACACTTGGAAATGAGAATTTTGGGTTTAATCCTTATGTTGAGTTCCTACATCTTCACAACCTGTCTTTTGAAGAAAATAAGTTGAAGGCAACTGTAGGTCCTATTTTAGCTGAATATTGTTTGGGTCATTTCAAAAATTATCCAGCCTTGCCTGTGGCCGTAATTATGGGAAATTTGAGCTATGCAGCTGGAAAGTTACTCCATAATATTTTAGGGGAGGAATGCCAGTATCACGTTCAGTATGCAGATGTTGTAGCTGAAAATTTGGCCTTTGTAGACGATATGTTGGTTATTGATATTGAGCTAAAAGGACGATTTGACGATCATTTTTTCTTTTTGTGTCAGGCTATCAATCAAGAAAATAAAACAATAGGTAAGATGTTTTTAGAACTAGTTAAAGAGTAAGGGTCTATGTATATAGACTTTCTACTCTTCCTTGTTTTTTCTTTAAATATTCTTATTGCATTTGGTGTTTTATTAAAAAGTAAGTTTAAACCAGAGTCCTTACTAATCTCAGCATTTACTGCCGCAAGTGCATTTTGGGCTCTTGGGGTGGCATTATTTAGATCGCTTCCTCAAAATCTTCCATTATTGCTTATGGCGGATAGGCTTCTAATTTCTTCGGGGGCATTAATTGCGTCTCCATTTTTACACTTTGCTATGCTTTTTTCGGGCCGAAAACCCACATTGTTTGAAAAATTCTTTATTCACGGGACCGCTGTGGTTTTTGTAGTGCTGAGTTTTGTGCCCAATGCTTTAATAGAAGGTATTTATTCAACCAGTTGGGGACGAGTTAGTGTCTTGGGGTATGCCTACCCATTTTTTACAGCTTACTTTGTGGTTTACTACATTTTTGGGTTCTTTTTTTTGGGGAGGGCTTTTTTAAAGGCTCATGGGAATTACAGAAATCAGCTTATTTATATTCTGACAGCTACATTTTTCACCTGTACTATTGATATGGTTTTTAATGTTGTCTTAGTGCCTTTTGTAAATTATAAATTTGTTTGGGCAGGTCCCTTGAGTGGTTTTCTTTGGGTTTCAATTATGGTGTATGCCTTTTCAAAACACGAACTTCTTGGAATCAAAGTAGTTATTAATAGAACGGCTTCATTTGTTATTACGTTGTTCATGTTTTCATTGGTGTATTTGACCCTTATTGTGTGGCCTTACTATGAGTTTGTATCCCATTCTATCGATCTTGGGTTTTTGACAGTTTCTATTTTATTTGGTGGCTTTGGGGTAGGATTGTTTTTTCACAAAGTACAGCATTTGGTGCAAACTTCAACTGGGAAAACCTTTTTTGAACTTGAATATGATTTTGAGAAAACACTCAAAGAGGTGTCTACAACACTTGTAACGGCGCTGCAGCCTTACCAAACAGTGGATGCCATTATGACTATTCGAGATAGCTTGGAAATTGGAGACAGCTATGCCTTTTTAAAACAAGATAACTCTGAGGGATTTGATTGTTTTAAATTAGAAAAAAGCAGGGAATATGGAGATGAAAACCAGCAAAATAAGTTTATTCAGTCGTTTGAAGGTAGCCATCCATTTATACGTTTTTTAAACCAAAGTTCTGAAAAAATACTTGTATTTTCTGATATGCCAAAAGACGTGACCAAGTCGCTTGGACAGATGGATATTCGAGGAAAGAGTATATGCATGGGCTTGCGTGCTTTTGGTGAGTTGCAAGCTGTTTTTATTATCGGACAGCGTTTGTCTGAAGAATCGTACAGCGAAAAAGATGTGACCCTTTTCGAAGTGGTTGCCAACCAAGCGGAGATTGTATTTGAACGTCATACTCAAACCCAGCGTTTAATGGACTCAAAGGCTCAGCTTGAAATTTTAAACACAGGTTTGGAAAAACGAGTAGAAGAAAAAGTTGCCGAAGTAAAGCTGGCGTTAAGGGCTATGGAAACGTTGTCTCAACAAGCTTCTTTATCGTCGCTAACCTTGGGTATCTCGCATGAATTGCGTAATCCATTAACCGATATGAAAAGCAATGCCTACCTACTTAAAACAGATCTTGAAGGGGCACATGGCTACGATTGGCATGGAAAAATTAACAAAACGTTACTGGCTTTTGAGCTAGGTTCAGAAACCATGGCTGAAACCGTGATAGGATTTTTGTACGCTCAAGGGTGGATTGATTCACAGAGTATTTTGGTAAACGATTTTGATCCTTTTGATCCTCAGTTTCAGTTTTTTATTCCAGGTTTACCTAAAGAATCACTCGATATCGCCCAGCAACATGTAATGGATGCGTTTAACCGGAAACAATGCTTAGATCATACCCGAGCAACCATTGAAAATGTAGATAGATTGGTAAGTATTACAGAAACCATGATGCGCTATGGGATGGCAGGGCAGGGGGTTTCTAAGTCGGCATTTTCGCGAATTCAAGGTATTTCTCAAGATCAGTCTGAGCTTATTTTTTATGAACTAGTAAATAATCATATTTTAGATACTCAAGGGGGTATTTTAGAAGGCTTTAACCCCAGTCAACAAGGGTTTACATTGGGGCTTCCCCCCCAATTTTTGCAGTATGAAGAGGCCATTGTGAGCCTGCTAAAACAAGTGCCAGGGGCCCCCGTCAAGCAACTGATTTCAATGCAACTTATTATAGAAGACGCGTTAAAAATGTCGGCAGGTACATTCAAGAAATCTGGAGTGCAAATTCAAAAAGAATTTTCACCTTGTGAATCGGTTATGGCCGATAAAACCCGCTTATTTCAGGTTTTTTCGAACTTGTTCAAAAATTCTGTACAGGCCATGCAGTTTGTGACAGATAGGCCTAAAGTATTACGCTGTGTTATGACTCCTGCGGTATTTTTAAATACCGATGCTAAAGAATGTACGGGTCTTTTAGTGACATTATCCGACACCGGGTGTGGTATTCCACAAGAACATTTGTCACGTATTCATGATCCGTTTTTTTCAACTAAGGGCCCTACTGGGGGTAAAAATATTGGTCTTGGGTTATCGATTGTATTGAGAGTCATGCAAAATCATGGCGGGCGTATTGATGTAGAATCAGAAGTAGGTGTAGGCACTACATTTAAGCTGTATTTTCCTACTTAGTTTGACAGCTTTTTTTAGCGGGAATATTATAGATGGACAATAAAGCGGGATGACCACAAACCCGCTCGCTTAACTCCTAACCCTTAATAGGTTGCACTTACAAGGATCATGGAGAGGAGAATAGCCAGAATAATTATTCTGGCTATTTTTTTTAGTGTTTCGATACCTTGCTCACCTCCTCACAACGGAAAAGCCCAAATAAACATGGTGACCGGTGTGGGAGGATTAACCCAGTGGTTTTATGACACTATATCAATGGCGTTAAATATTTTCAAATATATAAATTAATAAACTAAATCCTTAATCTTTTTTTAAATAAAGCCAGTCGTTGTTTTAATAAATCAGGCTCTTTATGGCCATTAACAAGAGTTTGTATCACTAAAAATGATTTTCCATCGGATCCTTCTGGGACTCGGCTGTTGATTAACGATTGGCCGTTAGAAGCGATAATCGTTTCATCAAATGGGCTTATGCCTTGTTCGATGCGTTTCCACTGCAAGGTAAATTCTTCAGGAACTCCAGGGCTTGGTTTTTGATAACGGGTAATGGCGTATGAATCAGGGTTAAGTTGACCTTCTTGTACCATTACACAACTGTTTTCAAGCTGAAGAGTAGGTGCATTGCTGTATTTAAATTCTAAATAAAGCCTGTTTTGGGTGGGGGATAACGCCATTAAGTCGTTGCTTAAAGTAAAAGCGGCTAAAGGAGCATAGATATCGATTCGGTCAGGTTGTACCCACAGTTTCATGGTTTTTAAAACAGAAGGGAGTCCTTGTTTTAAATTTAAAAATTGAACCCATTGAGCCAAAGTGCCCTGATAATCTAAGACTACAAAGTTAAGCAAATATTTAAGGTCATTGATTAAAAATGAATCTGAAAATTCTTCTTTTAAAAACAAGCTTACTACACCTTCAGGGGTGGGGAGACTAGCACCGATTAAAATTTCGTCAGAATAAGGGATGTTCCAGGTTCTGAACAACCATTGGCGGCCCAGTTTATCGGTATACCAGTCTTCACTTTTTAGGTTCCCAAGGCTACTAATACGAATCCTTTCTGAACCCATATTTCTAGTAAAAATGCCTGTTTTTAGCAGAGCATCTATAAACACTGTTGAATGGGTAATATACGTATTTGCTGAAACCGTTTCGGGGGCTTTTAAGTAGGTAAAAAGGCAGTTTACTAATCCTCCGTATAAAATCAACCCATTGTTATCTAGGTAGGTTTTTTGAATATCTGTGGGTATCTGAAATGTCCACTCGCCATCATTTTTTTCTATAGCCATTGCTGGAAAGTAGGCTTCATAAGACACTCTGTTTAACAATACAGTAGAGCCAGGTCCATTTGGAAATTCGGTGGAGGTAACAGATTTTAAAAAAAGTGCCATAGACGTTGCATAATAGCGGGTAAACGCTTCTTGCGAGAGCCCTCTGAATGTTTCAATCGCCATGGGTAAGGGTAATCGGTATCCTGAATCGTTATAGTTACGTTTGTTGAGGCGATTATGAATTGAAAAAGGGATTTTTTTAAAGTCAAAAATCGCTTCTTTGTAGGAAGCGTGCAAAATATCTTGTATTGGAAGGGCATAATTTAAATTTTCATTTTCTGATTTTCTTAAAATCAGACCCACCAATTGACCCTTGGCATTAAGTAAAGGGCCCCCACTATTACCAGGAGAAGCGGCTGCCGAGAAACGCAACCATTTCCAATCGCCATTAATGTCTTCAGGGGTGGTCGAGGTTAGCAGGCCTTCCCGAATAATGATTCCTTCCCCCAAGGCGTTTCCTACAGCAAATATCTTTTCGTTTAAAGGAATATTTTTAGCGGGTTTAAATGGACATTTAAAAGAACCTCCTTTAACCGTAAAAATTACAAAATCTTTTCGATAGTTAAAGGCTAAAATTTGGTCAATTTCAAACACTTGTTTAGAGGGTGTGCGGATATAGAAAGGCTTTAACTGAGTTTGTTTGTACAAATCAAGCACATGAACAGCAGTGACAAAAACATTGTCTCGAATAAGAAAGCCACTTCCTATAGAGCGGTAAGGACTGGTCCGGTAGCTGTAGGGTAAGGTGTCTAGGGGCAATGGTCGTTCATAACTTAGGGTATCTGTGGGTTCTTTATATACGATTTCGACTACTCCACTTTGCGTAGCCTTGATAACCGATGGCGGAACCGATTGTGAAAAGACTGGAGACAAAAAAAATACTATACTTACTAGCGCGAATAAAAAGTGTCCAGACATAAGAGAGCTTAGTTGCCCAAAAAAATTACTCAGATGCAAGGCATCGCGAGCACAATACGCGGAATGTAGTAACGCTACATGAGCATGCTGCGCACAGCGATAACACCGCAGATGGGTGATTTTTATAGGCAACTTATTGGTAGGCAATGCGTTTAAGAAGATACAGAGCAGCTACGCCCACAACAAGATTCGGAATCCAAGCAGCAACAATAGAGGGTAAACTGTGAGACAATCCAAGTCCCATCCCTAAAGACATCAAAATGTAATAAATCAAAATAATCACAAGACTAATTCCAAGCCCAAGTGCCGAAGAACTACGATGCGGGCGTAAACCTACAGAGGCCCCTAATAACGAAAAAATAAGGCTTGCAAATGGCAAAGCAAATTTTAAGTGAAATTGCATCGAATTATGAGCTGAATCTTGTCCCAACTTTTCTTGTTGTTTAATTTTATAATACAACTCTTTAATGGTCATTTCTTCAGGGGTTTTTTCGCGTTCAGTAAATAAAAGAGGGTTTAAGTCGATGTTAATGCTTTCTTTTTCAAATTCTATTACCGTTGATTTGGTACTATCGTTAAGGTCAAAACTATGCATAACGCCCTTGTAAAATTCCCATTTTCCAATGCTTAACCATTTACCCGATTCCGAGGTAATTACTCGGGCTAAACGACCTTGTTCATATTCGGCTACTGTTACTGATTTTAAAAGTTGATCTTCTACTTTAAGTACATTAATAATGCGCAACGGCTTACGGTTTGAATCGTATTCAGTGAGGTTAATATTGTCACGAATTTTTGGGGCATTTTTTTCGGTATAATGCCTTAGTAAAACTTCGGCTGAATGTGTGGCTTGTGGAACCACCGTTTCATTAAACCAAATGGTCATGGCACTAATGCAAAGTCCAGCGGCAACAACCGGAATTACCAAACGCGTAAATCCAATACCCCCTGCTCGGAGGGCTAAAATTTCTAAATCAGAACTCAGTCGTCCAAAGCTTAAAATGGCGGCTAAAAGCATAGACATGGGAAAGGTAAACACAATAATGCCAGGTAGTTTAAAAATAAAAAGCTGCACAACAGTTAAAACGGGTATGCCGTATTTAATTGCATCCCCAATTAAATAAAATAAAACCGTACTACCCGATAAAATACAGCTGAATGCGGCTATGCCAAATAAAAATGGCCCAAGAAGCTCTTTTAAAATGTATCTGTCTAGTATGGCAAGCATTACAGAGTAAATGTGTCTCCTAGATAATATTTACGGGCTGTGGGGTCATTAGCGATGGAGGCTGGGTCTCCAGATAACAGTATTTTCCCATTGTGAAGTAAATAAGCTCGGTCAGTAATGCTAAGGGTTTCACGAACATTATGATCAGTAATGATGACCCCAATGTTTTTTGCTTTTAGGCTTCGAATAATATCTTGGATATCGTGAACAGCAATAGGATCAATTCCAGCAAAAGGCTCATCTAACAAAATAAAAGCAGGGTCTGTAGCTAAGGCACGTACAATTTCAACACGACGACGCTCTCCTCCTGAAAGCTCTATGCCTTTTGCATGTCTTAATTTTAAAAGTCCCATTTCGTCTAAAAGTTGAGTAAGTCGTGAGTTGTAGTGTTCTTTAGGCACATTTTTTAGCACTTCCCATAGTAAATATACATTTTCTTCTACGGTTAATTTTTTAAAAATAGAGGCTTCTTGAGGTAAATAGCCAATGCCTAAACGGGCTCGTTTGAACATAGGCATATGCGTAATATCAATATCATCAAAAAAAACCTGTCCTGCATCGGGCTTAATAAGCCCAATAATCATATAAAAAGTGGTTGTTTTACCCGCCCCATTGGGGCCTAATAAACCCACAATTTCACCCCGTTTCATAGTAAGGCTTACCTCTTCAACTACCTTACGCTGATGATACGATTTGGATAAATTTTCAGCTTTTATCATGAAGATGACTTCGATAAATTAATCATTTGAACACCGTGAACATAGTCGTCGACTACAAATTGCTTCATGTTGCCCAATGAATCCATAACAGCCTTAATACGTTTCGAGCATTTTTCAATACCGTGAACCACTTCTTTTTGAGGAGACCCTTCTGGAAACTGATTATGCAGAGCCTGTGATCCAATTAAAATGCTGGTTAACGGATTACGGATTTCGTGATGTAAGGCCACCTTAATTTGTTGTAGAAACTTTTCTTTTTCTTGTTGCAAAGCTTCTTTGGCGTTCACAGATACGTCGCAATGGGCTTCAGCTTTGGCTGAGGCAGACTGTATTGTAGCATTGCCAAGTACTTTTTTAAGACGTAAAACGACATCTTGAGGGTGGGCTGGTGATAAAACGTAGTCATTGGGTGACCAATCTGAAAACACGGGGTTGGAGGTAATTACTACCACTGGGATCGCTGAAAAAGCACCCTCTTTAAAGGCTTTCATTATTTTGGAATCTTCTAAGAAGTGTTGAGCGATCAAAATGGCCGAAGGTAAATTGGTTAATAAGGCTTCTAAAGGAGCTTTGGGAGATACTTTGTGCACTGAAAAGCCTGCTTTTTCAAGTGCGTTTAAGCTAGTTTCATCAGAAGATTGTACCCAACACGCTACCTTGGGTTGGCTGGTATTGAGACATTTTCGAACTCTAAAAATACAGTCAGAAGCGTTTAGTGGTTTTAATACATAGTCTTTGGCATAAAGCAAAACTGAGCCTTGAAAATCAGCCAAGTGATGTTCCGAAAGCGTAAAAAACAAAGGGGCCGTAATACCTTGAGATTGAATAAAGGGAAGGGTATTAGGATGAAACTGAACCCATTCTTCATCTAAAATAATAAGGTCGAATGAGTGAGCGGATAACGTGGTTTCAAAATGCGAATACGATTCACATTCTACAAACGACAAAGCTTCTTGAAATAAAACACATTTCAAGTAAGCTCGGCGAGTAACATTAGGATCTAGTAATAAAACATTTAGCATATATCTCGTTGGATTCTTTCTATTGAAAGGGCCTTACCGCTTTCTTGATCTAAAGTTAAAAAAATACCTGAAAGTGCAGATTTTGCATGTTTAACGGGCTCAAAGTGTGTGGGCATTTGATTTAAAAATTTACCAATGATGGGATCTTTTTCCATTCCTAGAATACCATTTGTGGCCCCAGTCATGCCAATGTCAGAAATGTAGGCGGTACCTTTTTCTAGCAGCCTATCATCAGCCGTCATTACATGTGTGTGGGTGCCATACACACACGATACTCTGCCATCTAAATACCAACCTAAAGCTTGTTTTTCTGAAGTAGCTTCTGCATGAAAATCAACGACTATACATGGGGTTTGAGCTTTAATGGTTTCTAAAACAGAATCAGCGGCTTTAAAAGGACAATCATAGGCAGGCATAAAGGCACGGCCTATCAATTGAAGCACTGCTAATTTCTTCCCTTTTTTTTCTAAACTCAACCATCCTTTTCCAAGCGGGTTTGAAGGCCAGTTGTAGGGTCTAACCAGTAATTCAAATTTATCAAATTGGGCGACGGCTTCTTTTTTATCAAAAATATGATTGCCAGAGGTAAATAAATCTATCGGAAGACTACATAATTCGTCATAAATTTTTAAGGTTATGCCAAATCCACCTGCCGAATTTTCAACATTAACCACCGTAAAGTCGGGTTGAAACTGCTCTTGGAGAGGCTTCAACCCTCTTTTTAAGGCTTCTCGACCTGGATTTCCTACAACATCGCCTAAACACAAAACCGAAAGAGTGGGCATTTATTTCGCTACGCTTAGGGCTCTCGTTTCGCGAATCACAGACACTTTTACTTCGCCAGGATAATCTAATTCAGATTCAATTTTTCTAGCAATATCAAAGGCTAATTTATGTGATCCAGGATCATCTACTTGTTCAGGTTTTACCATCACGCGAACTTCACGTCCGGCTTGTAAGGCATAAACACGCTCAACGCCATCAAACGAATTGGCAATAGCTTCTAGCTTTTCAAGACGTTTCACATAAGTTTCCAGCGATTCACGTCTTGCACCAGGACGTGCTGAAGAAATTTCGTCAGCAACCATTACAATAATGGCTTCAATGGTATCAGGATCTTCGTCTTCGTGGTGAGCCATAATACAGTTAATCACTTCAGCTGATTCCCCATATTTTTCGCAAATATCTTTACCTAAATCGGTATGAGATCCTTCTTGTTCAAAGTCGATTGCTTTACCGATATCGTGCAGTAATGCACCTCGTTTAGCAAGGTTCACATTTACACCCAGTTCTTCGGCAATAATCCCTGCAATGTGGGCGGCTTCAAGCGCGTGAGCCAAAATGTTTTGGCCGTAGCTGGTTCTGTAATGCAATTTGCCCAACAATTCCACAATTTTAGGATGAAACTGAAGGTTAATTTCCTGGGCAGCAGCCTCACCTTTTTCTTTGATGATGTCTTGCAACTCTTTTTTGGATTTAGCCACCATTTCTTCAATTTTTGAAGGATGAATACGTCCATCAGATACCAGCTTTTGCAAGGCTAACTTGGCTACTTCACGTCGAATAGGGTCAAATGACGATAAAATAACGGCTCCAGGGGTATCGTCAATAATGACGTCCACCCCAGTAATCGATTCAAACGAACGAATGTTTCGACCTTCACGGCCAATAATACGGCCTTTTAGTTCGTCGTCGGGTAATTGCACCACAGACGTTGTTGAAGGAATAACATGGTCAATAGCGGTTCTTTGTATGGCGTCAGTTACAATTTCTTTGGCGCGACGGTTTGCAATGCGACGGGCTTGCTCTTCAATGTCTTTGATCATTTTTCCTGCATGTTGGCGGGCTTCTTTTTCAACATTGTTTAAAATCATTTGTTTGGCTTCTTCTTGCGAAAAACCTGAAACTCGCTCAAGCGTGTCCAATAACTCTTGAACCACAGTTTCTTGTTTCTTTTTAAGCTGTTTGCCTTTTTCGATTTCTGCATTCAATTGTTCTTCTTTTTCGCCTAAACGAGTATCCCTTGCGTCTAAATGTTTTTCTTTTTGCATTAAACGGTTTTCAAGTTCGGTAATGCTTTGGCGCCGTGTACGGGCTTCTTCTTCTAAGACGGCTCTTGTTTTGGCTAGTAGTTCTTGAGATTCAGCGTGAGCTTTGTTTAAAACACTTTGCGCTTGTCTTGACGATTCGTCTAAAGTGCTTTGTGCATTTTTATCAATTTCTTTTTTTTGTGTTTCTACTGCTGTTTTACGAATAAAATAAATAGCAACGGAAGCCGCTGCAGCTATCAAAACCACAATAAAAACGGTTATTAGTCCAGTCATAGTCTAGTCCTCCTTCGAAACAGTGGCCAGTGGCATAGTGGCCCCGCCTAAAACTTTGTCTTTAATACGGTTTGCAAGCTCGCTAGCCGCTGTTGGGTGAGTTTTTAAATACTGCTTAGCCGCTTCACGGCCTTGCCCCATGCGCTCACCATTAAACGAAAACCAAGTTCCGCTTTTTTCCAATAAATCCATACTTAAACCTACATCAATCAAGTCGGCTTCACGCGATACACCTGTTCCAAATTCAATTTCAAGTTCGGTATATTTAAACGGTGGAGCTACTTTGTTTTTAACAATTTTCACCCTTACTTTGTTTCCTACTACATCGACTCCTGATTTAATTGAATCAACCCGACGAATATCGATACGAATAGTAGAGTAGAATTTTAAAGCTCTTCCGCCTGGAGTCACTTCAGGGTTACCGAACATGACTCCAATTTTGTCTCGAACTTGGTTCACAAAAATAATGATGGTGTTTGATTTATTTACAATCCCAGTTAATTTTCTTAAAGCCTGAGACATTAAACGTGCTTGCATCCCCATTTGGGCATCGCCCATATCGCCTTCTATTTCAGCTTTAGGAACCAAGGCCGCTACCGAGTCGATAACAATTAAATCGATGGCCCCTGAACGTACTAAGGTTTCAGCAATTTCTAATGCTTGTTCACCGTAATCGGGCTGAGATAAAAATAAATTTTCTAAATTAACGCCTAACTTTTCGGCATAACCAGGATTTAAGGCATGTTCGGTATCAATGTAAGCACAAGTGCCTCCCACTTTTTGGGCTTCGGCTACGGCGTGTAGCGATAGGGTTGTTTTACCTGAAGACTCTGGGCCAAAAATTTCAATTATACGACCTCTTGGATAGCCACCAATACCTAAAGCTAGGTCTAGCGACAAAGCCCCAGAAGGAATCACTTCAAAAGGTGTGGTAGGCGTTTCGCCTAACCGCATAATGGAACCTTTTCCATGGTTTTTTTCGATTTGAGCTAATGCAAATTGCAGTGCTTTTGTTTTGTTATCATCCATAATGAACCTCATTTCTAATCATTTTTTTGTTCTGTCAAACAGTGTTTCATTAACATCATGGCTGCTGTAGTGGTTCTCTCTCTTATTTCTAAGCGGGTACCCTCGCAGTCAAGTTTGTGTACAGTGGTGTTATTGGCATAATGCAGTCCAATAAACACAGTTCCTTTGGCTTCATTGTTTTCAAGTCCTGGACCAGCAACTCCGGTAATAGACACCGCTAAATCGCATTTGGTCAGTTTATGAATACCTTTGGCCATTTCTAAAGTGGTTTCTCGACTTACAGTACCAAATTGTCTTAGGGTAGCTGGAGCAACCTGACAAAGCTGAACCTTTAAAAGGGGGCTATAACATACAACACCGCCCAAAAAATAGTCCGAACTGCCAGGAATCCGTGTAAGTCTTTCTGCTAACAACCCTCCAGTCATCGATTCAGCCACCGCTACGGTGCATAATGGCTTACGAAGTCTTTGGGCTAATTCTCTATCTAATGTATTTTCAATTTGGCTAATAGCCAGGTCTAATTCATCTTCAAACATGGGGTCCCTTTATGGGCCTCAATCGTTAATCAATCGTTAAACGGTTACTTTCGATAGGTATTGTTTAAGCAAGGCAGCTTTATCTGTTTTCTCCCAACTTACATCTAGGTCGTCACGGCCAAAATGACCATAAGCGGCTGTTTTTGAAAAAATGGGGCGTTTCAATTGCAATGCTTGAATAATACCTTGAGGCGTTAAATCAAAATGTTCTCTAACAATTTCCGACAATTTTGAGTCGTCTAAAACTCCTGTTCCACGGGTGTTCACATACACCGAAATCGGTTGTGAAACCCCAATTGCGTAGGCCAGTTGAATTTCAACTTCATCAGCCAACTGGGCAGCGACTATGTTTTTGGCAATATAACGTGCCATGTATGCAGCAGAACGGTCTACTTTTGTTCCATCTTTTCCAGAAAACGCACCGCCTCCATGGCTAGCCCATCCTCCGTAAGTGTCTACAATAATTTTTCTGCCGGTTAAACCGGTATCGCCATGAGGTCCGCCAATTACGAAACGGCCTGTAGGATTAATGAAATACCGTGTTTTTTCGTCTAACAATGCCGCTGGAATGGCAGAACGAATGACTTTTTCAATCATATCTTTTGCCAATTCGTCTTGGGCAATATCGGGGTGATGTTGGGTAGAAAGCACAACCGTATGTACTCTTACCGGGGTTCTTCCGTTAAACTCTACTGTTACTTGTGCTTTTGCATCAGGACGAAGATAAGCAATAGCGCCTGACTTACGAAGTTGAGCCAGGGTCTTCACCAATTGATGTGACAAGTAAATGGGCAAGGGCATTAATGTATGCGTTTGGCTACACGCATATCCAAACATCATGCCCTGATCACCAGCTCCTAGTTCTTTATAAAGTCCTTCGCCTTCATTAACTCCTTGAGCAATATCAGGAGACTGTTCATGTAGGGTTACAAGAACAGCGCAGCTGCTGGCATCAATTCCAAAACTAGGATCGGTGTACCCAATGCGTTTCAAGGTATCTCTAACAATAGTTTGAATATCAGGTCTGGCTTTTGAGGTAACCTCTCCACCCACTACAACGAGTCCTGTGGTGGCAAAACATTCAACGGCCACACGGCTTTCAGGATCTTCAGCTAAAAAAGCATCTAAAATAGTGTCTGATAACTGGTCACAAACTTTATCTGGATGACCTTCTGAAACAGATTCCGACGAAAAATAATATGTCACAAATAATGCTCCTAAAATGCTACTTGAACCAAAAGTGTATCATTTTTTCAAAGCCTCTGTACAGATTATTTCTGTACGATGGTACACCTTAGAATGCCTCGGTAATCGGGTAGCGTGGTGGTGCCTAGGTAGCCTTGTTTAATAGCCAGGGCTTCAATGGCTTTAGATTGGGTGGCTCCACACTCAAAATAACCATAAACAGCATCAATAGATTTCATCTGCTTCAGTAAACGTTTGTAAAAACTTAACCCGTCAACTCCGCCTACTAGGGCTCGTTTGGGCTCATGTAACCGTACGGAGGCATCTAAAGAAGACATTTCTGATAAGGCTATGTAGGGTGGATTGGAAACGATAATTCGAGGTGTAGGGCAGTTCAGTTGAATGGATTGGGCTTGAGCTGAAAAAAAAGAGCCACGGTGCCATTTAACAGAGGGCGCTTGAGCGAATGCTGCATTTTTTTGAGCCAAATTATAGGCTTTTTTACTAATATCCCAGCTCTGAATTAAAAAATCAGGAAATTTCAAAGCTAATTCTATAGATAAAACCCCTGAGCCTGAACCGCATTCAAATAGTGATGCCTGGGGTAGTTTTTTCTGTTTCAAATGGCTTACAATATGAGCTAAAACATCTTCGGTTTCAGGTCTTGGAATCAGTACGCCACGAGTACAAGAATACAATCGGTTATTAAAATAAGTAGATTCAAGCAAGTAAGCCAGGGGGGTGTTATCGAGAAGTTGGTCGATTAAACGATTGAACTGGCTAATGTTTTTTTTAGAGGGAAAAGTTGGGTTATTCCATTGAAGCAAAAGATCGGTTTTAGGGGTCTGAAAGGCTTTTTCTAATAAAAAGAAAAGTTGTGAATCAGGAACATCAAATGAAGCTAACCTGGCTCGATCCTTGGCGGCTTGAAACAGTGCCGAAAGGGTCATCCCTCTTGCATTTTAGCCAATCGATCAGCTGCAATGAGGGCATCAAACATTTCATCGCAATCGCCATTTAAAAATTGGCTTAAAGAATAAAGAGAAACGTTAATTCGGTGGTCGGTAACACGGTTTTGAGGGTAGTTATAGGTTCTTATTTTTTCAGATCTGTCGCCACTACCTACTTGTGATTTTCTTAGGTTGGCTTCTTTTTTTCGAACTTCTTCCACCTGAGCTTCGAAAAGTTTAGTACGTAACATTCTCATAGCTTTATCACGGTTTTGAAATTGCGATCGTTCGTCTTGGCAGCTAACTACCACTCCACTCGGTTCATGCGTAAGACGAACAGCTGAACTGGTTTTGTTCACGTGTTGGCCTCCAGCCCCACTTGCTCGAAACACGTCCATACGAATGTCTTTGGGATCAATCTGAATATCTACTTCTTCGGCCTCAGGCAAAATGGCAACGGTTGCAGCAGAGGTATGAACACGTCCCGAAGATTCGGTTTCAGGAACTCTTTGTACACGATGTGTACCACTCTCAAACTTAAGTCGGCTAAACACACCTCGGCCGGAAATAACGAAAACCACTTCTTTAATGCCGCCCATGCCGGTAACGTTTTCTGAAAGGGTTTCAACTTTCCAGCCTTTGTTTTCGGCATAACGGGTATACATGCGAAACAGTTCGTAGCCAAACAAAGCGGCTTCCTCGCCACCAGTACCAGACCGAATTTCAACTACCGCATTACGGGTATCATATGGATCAGGAGGAATTAAAATGATTTGTAGTTTTTTCTCAAGTTCGTCTTGTTGTTTCGAAAGGTCAGAAATTTCTGCTTCAGCCATTTCTTTAAAGTCGGGGTCTTTCAAAAGAGATTCGGCTTCGCTTCTTTGAGTGCGGATTTGTTTGTATTGAACGTATAAATCGACACCGTCTTTAAGTTCATTGTGTTTTTTAATGAGTTCTTGATAGAGAGTTTGGTTGGAGATGACTTCAGGGTCACTCATCCGTCTTTCAAGGTCAAGATATTTTTGCTCTAAATCGTCAAGCTTTTCCCACATAAAAGACGGAGGGTATCCTTAAAGTTATTTGGCTTGAAGTTTGAATCGTTTTCTAAATTGTTCTACACGTCCTTCAGCATCAACGATTCGGTTTTCACCGGTAAAGAAAGGATGGCATTGTGAACAAATGTCTACACGAATAGACTCAAGTGTTGAACCTGCTTTAAATTCAGCGCCACAGGCACATGAAACAGTTATTTTGTGATAAGGAATATCGCTGCTTCTTGCATAATCACTCGCTTTTAATTGCGCGGTCTCTTTTTTTTCGCGTTTCGATTCTTTTGTTTTGCTTGCTTCTTTTGTAGCCATAAAAATCAAAGTCTCCTTGTTATAATAAGCCAAAGCATCCTATACAAACCAAGCCCCACTGTCAAGTTTGGGCTGTCCTAAAATGCGATCTGCTGTGTTAAATTCTTGCTCACGTCGAATTTGCCTTGCATCTTATCATTTTAGAACAGCCCAGGCTTAGTCGTTTGGCTTAAAGTATCCCTTTTTAACAAACACTGAAAACCCGTTTCTAATTTTCCAGTTTTGTTGAATAAGTTCATAATTAGGGTCTTTTTTTAAGGTATGATGAACATCGAAGTTTTTTATGTCGTTAATATCGTCCAATAAAATAATGCCAGCCCCATAAATAGCCTTAAACTCAGCCATCCCCGTGAAGGCAGAGCTATCTATTAACACGCAATCAAAAACAGCAATGCCACTTTCATTTTGAATAGTTTTTATGCCGTTTTGATTAAGTTTTTTTTCAAGAACGTAGGCTTCTTCTTGCTCTCTCCATGACAACACCACATCTAAAGGACATTGGTTAAGTTTGGTTGGAACAGACGTGTAAAATGAAATGATAGCTTCTTTAGATAATAGATCGCTCACAGGAACGGTTGAGACGTTATATGGATGAAACCATGCGTAGTTTTTGTAGCGTTCTTTAAGGCGTTCAAATCGTTCTTGAGAGGCTTCAATAGAATACATTTGAACGGGTCTTTTGGCCGCTAAAATGCCTTTAATGAAAGCTTCTGTGCTTCCTTCCCCACTGGATGCTCCCAACTCTAAGGCATGATGGATAGGATATTGGCTAAAAATAGTAACAATGGTGTTATAAAATGCGTCATCTTTGATTTCTGGTGGTATCCACTCTGAGATTGTACATTTTTCGGAAGGTTGTAGTTTCGGGGCTCCAATTTTATCAATGGTATTTCGAAATCGCTTAATTGCAGCAACAAACGGATTCATGATAGCGCACTTTACCTTAATTTGATTTTTTAGTGAAGCTATATTAAAGTTACCCGGTCATGACTACGTCATTTTATGCATCATTAGTAGAAAAATCACTTTCTGAACAGGGTATTTCAGTTCAAGAGGCTGAGCGTGTACTTAATGATGCTTCTTTAAACCTCCTTCAACTGTTAGATGCGGCGTATCAAGTAAGAAAAACGTATTGGCAAAACGATGTGACCATTCACATTATTAACAATGCCCAAAATGGCTGGTGTCCAGAAGACTGCGCCTATTGTGCCCAAGCCAAATCATCAGCGGCTGATATTGAAGAATACCCACTTAAATCAGATCAAGAAATTTTAGATGAAGCCAAACGAGCCTATGAATCTGGGGCGCATCGCTATTGTATGGTGTTTGCAGGTAGGGGACCAAGCGAACGGCGAGTAAACAAACTTGCTGAACTAATTCAATCCATAAAATCTAAATACCCCATCGAAGTATGTGTATCAGCTGGGCTTGTGAACGAAGAAGCCGCTAAAACCCTTAAGGCGGCTGGTTTAGACCGTTTAAATCACAATTTAAACACCTCTGAAGCACGTTATCCTGAAATTTGTACGACACATACTTACGCAGATCGCTTAGCTACCCTAAACGCTGCTCAAAAAGCTGGTTTATCGATATGTTCGGGAATGATAGCAGGCATGGGAGAAGCTCCTTCAGAAGTGGTTGAAATTGCCTTTGCCTTACGCAAGCGAGAGGTGAGTTCTATTCCGGTTAATTTTTTAATTCCTATTCCTGGGGCTTCTTTGGTGCTTGAAAATACCCTAACCCCGCAATATTGTTTGAGGATGTTATGTATGTTTCGCCTGGTAAACCCTAAGGCAGAAATTCGGGTTGCGGCAGGCAGAGAGCATCATTTACGGGCTTTGCAGCCCTTGGCTTTATACCCTGCAAGTTCACTGTTTATGGATGGGTACTTAAATACAAAAGGCACGAATACCTTAGATACGTTGCAAATGATTGAAGACGCCGGTTTTAAAGTAAGGGCCAATGCAGATGTGGAAGCGCTTTTAAAAACTTTAAAACAAGAAAATCAAACGGTTATTACGGGGCCTAACACCGGGCCCGATTCGGTAGTGTTTAAAGGGCTAAACGACTTAAGACCTTTTCAGGCGCTGAAGTCCTAAAACACATCCGTTTGAAGCGTGTCGTCTAGCAGTCTAAGAATATTAGGCAGGGTTTCTGCATTGGACTGCTCCCAGGCATCAAACACCGATTCAAGTCGTTTTTGCTGTAAATCAAGTTTGGCTAAAATAGCGGAGGCTACTTCTTGTAAAACTTTATAGGTAAACCCATTTAAGGTAAATCCAAGTTGGCCTAGTTTTTTAATCAGCAGCGCTTTAACATCGTTTTCTTCTTGAGTGTATTCAGAAAGCCAGTGCTCCAAAACTCCCCAATGTGTAACATCTAATTGTTTGAAGTAATGAGCTACTATTTGCTCCCAATGTGGGCTTTGACCATGACTAATAAGATAAGCCATATTTTGGCTTATAAAGCAAAATTGAATATCTTCTAACGTACTACGTCGTTCAGGCACTAAAATATCAACCCAAGCCTCTAAAAAGTAGTCTAATTGGCCACCCTGAAGTTCTGTAGTATCAATAAACCCATTGTCTTGGGCAAATAACGCGTGAATCATATACCGCCATTTGGGGTTCCAAAGCTCGCGTACTAAACCTTGCTTCAGTAAATAGAAAAATTGAGACATGTCTTGTAAAAAGTCGTGCCAATAATGACCCTTTAATTCGCCTTGGCTTACTAAGCGCCTAAGAAGAATTGCTGCATCCGATTCGGAGAAGTTTTTTAGTTGTCCACATCGGTTGATGACTTCGATAAGTTTAGATTGTAATTTTTTTACATCGTCTTCAAGTGTTGCTGGAATATGTTTCGGATATCCATGCAAAAATAAGACACAGTCAATTAAGTCTACGGCTTCTTGAAGGGAGTCATTGGCAATAACAAATTGGTTATGAGAGTCGATAAAGCCCACTTGTTGCAAATAAATATAGAGTTTTGAAGGACTATCAAACAAAATAAGGTCATCTAAACCGAGTTTGCCACAGCGGTAGCCCAGTTTTAAACTGCGTAAAAAACCGCTGGCCATTTGCCCAAAACCTCCCATATGTTTAATGGCATCATGGGGTTTTAGCCAGTATCTTTTTAGGTCAGAAAAACAAGCGTTTAAAACCCCGGGACGTTCTGATTCGTAGGTTTTGGCAATGACGAGTACCTCCAAAGCGGAAAACCCTTGGTCAAGCAGTTTTAATAAGTCTGGAGCGGGGTTAACTAATCCATATACCCTAGCACGGCCTTCATTAAGGCGAGTTAGGTCAAATTCGAGATGAGTTAGCAGTAGGCTCGAATGAGGACTTAAAAGCGGATTAATGACAGCCGGGGAGGCTATGTACAGCGATAAAAGAGTGTCTTTTAGGGCCCATTTTTCTTCTTTTGAGTTCCAAATATCTTGTTCTACTCGTTGAATACACTGACGAACCAAAGTAGAAATAAAACTAAGTTTGCGTTTAATATCCCCTTTAAATAAACTGGCTATCCATTTTTCACGAAGTTCAGGAGATCTATTCCAATTGAGTAACACCGAAAGCAGTTTGGGCAAGGACAGTTGATTTAAAAAATCCCAAACCCAGCGTTCCCCTTCATCTGTGCCAGATATTCGATAAATAAAATCGTCCATTAAATAGTGAACCCCAGGGGTTTCTTGATGATTAATTAAATAGGGTAAAACATAAACCTGACTAGAAGGAAGTTGATGCACAGTCTGTTTTCTAGATACATACCCTTCATTAAGCAGGGCAGGTCCATGTTTTAGTAAAATCCAAAGCATCTGGTCTTTTTGAGTAAGACGTTCTTCCAATAAATGAGACATTAATTTTTCGCCTTCTCTAAACGTCAGTTTAAGTTCATTAGGTAACGAAGCCCAACCTTGTTCAGGAAGACTTTGAATCATCAAGTACTGGTTTGCATCCAGAATACCAGCTTGGTGAAGGTAGCTATGCCATTGTTCTAGTGCGTCGGGGGGTAAATGTACTTCTAGTTGCTGGGCATGTTGTTTTACGGTTTCTAAAGAAATGTGACCTATACGGACACATTCCGCGTAAAGCCATTGCAAGGGGAGTGTTCGTGTACGAAGGCTTTGATTTAAAAAGCTTACAAGGGCTTCTACAAATCCAAATTTTTGTTTCGAAATAGCTTGACGGGTCAGTAATGCTAAATGAGAGTACAACGCAGAGTCATTGAAGGCCACGCTGGTTTGAGTTCTACTAAAAGCGGCTTCAAAAGCACGTTCAAGTACGCCCGATAAGTATTCAATAACCACAGAAGGGGCTTTGTCGAACCACTCTAAACTTTGTACAGATCCTTCAATAATATTTTGAGTGAGAGTTTCTACTAAAAGAGGGTCGCATTTACCAGATTTGACCAAGGTTCTCTCTAATTCATCTGAATTAAAGCTTTGTAAAACAGTTTGCCAAAGTTCTAAAAATAAAGGGGTTTTAAACAAAGTGGCCAAAATTTCATTGGCAAAATTTTTGTTTTCAAAGTTTAAAAATAAATGGAAAAACTTGAGTTTAGTAGGCTGATTTAACAAGTTAGTGTCTCGAATACGGGTAAAGAAATTGGGAATTTGATAAAAAGGAACCTTGCTGATGTAAGAAAAAACAGGTTCAGTCAATTTTTGAACCGAATCTTGAGTGCCGTAACTGTGGCAAAATTCTAAAAATAACAACACACTTTGTGCTTTTGGCAAAGTAACTGTTGAGGCTTCTGACAAGGTTGGAATATAACGATTAGCCAAGCCTTCAAGCAAACTATCAATAAGCATTTCTTCTTCGGTATCTAAGCCCATACCCAAAAGACGGTCTAAAATACTAGCTCGATGTTCCCAACCTTGCACCAATGAAACAATAGAAGGCGAATCCCAACTTAATTGCCGATACACCACATGGTGAAGCCACCCTTTTCTGAGTTTGGGTTGTTTATCAAATTGCTCAAAAATACGAAGTAAAAAATGATCCTGGTCTAACTTTTGATGTAATATCTTCGTAATATTTGATTTTTGCTTAGGAGTTAGTTTAAAGGTATCTAAAAATTGTATCCAATCTTCAATATTAAGAAGTAAAAATGAATCAGTGAGTTGTCCGCTTTCATCGATATACCCCAATTGCACCATTTTTTCCCATAATTGTTTTGAAACAGAAGCACTTTTACCTTTTAAAACAGGCTCAAAACTGCTTTCTTTAATAAACTGAGGATCTTCTATCAGGCGTTGTTCGATACTGAGAACGGGAGCGTTACTTTCGGGTCGTTGAGCAACCGGTAATGGCTTAACAAGTGTCTCAAATCGAGTTAAAGCTAGTTTTAAAAACGCGTCGTCGTTTTGAATATGAACATAAGGCGTATTAACGCAAAGTAAGCATTTCTCCCAAAGTGATTCATCAAAAGTCACTTCACCTTGAATCCATTCACTTAGTAAAGGCACAAAAGCTTCGTGGTTTGGAAGCGTTTCTTCGCTTAAATACATCCTGATAAATTGCCAAAGTTCTTCGTGGTGAAATTTTTGAATTTGATCGAGTATAAAGCCTCCAAGGTGAGAAGAGGCCGTTAATTGTCCGGACTGAACCGCACTAAACAGTGCTTTTACAAAAGAAGGATCTAGCCATTGCCGAAACCATTCAGGGTTGGCCTCAAAAATAACATATAAACCCTCGTACAAACTTTCGTCAGCAAAGATGGCACTAAGTGTTTCACTTTGAGAACTCTGAAAGTGAAGGGGTAACTGATCCATGGAGGCAAGAGCTTTTAAAAGTTCGGCAGGTGTAAGGGCGTGACCTTTTGATAAAAGGTAGTGTCGGATTAAAATGGATAATTCATTTAAAGGGGTGTCTTCAGAGTCGAAATTAACGGTTTCATTCCGTTGAAGTAAAAGCCCAAAGGCATGCTCAATTTCACCCTCTAAATCACGGATGCCATCTAACCGCTCAAGTAATTGTCTAAGTAGCTGACTTCTTTGGTTACAAAAGGTTAAAAATAAAGGATGCCCTAAAACGCTAACCAGCATTGTAGCCGTATGTTTGTGGTTTTTTGTGATTAATCGCATTAAAAGGTCTAGCCAAATGTCGGGATAAACGGTCAATTCGTTTAAAAATTGAAGGGTATAGTCTTTTTCAAGAAGGGAATCGCCGTTAGAAACTAAGCTATCTAAAATACAAGACTCTACTTGTGGATTGGGATGCACCCAAAGGGCCTTAAACGTTTGAAAAAGATCATAATTCAAGACAGCTCGTATAAAAGAAGCGATAGGGATATTTGTTTCCAGTTGTTTTGTGCGACTGGGTTCTAACAAAAGCCACAACAGTTGCTGAGGTTCAGCTAACACAAGATCAGGTGTTTCGTTTAAAAAAGCGATCCAATTGCCATTGCATTGACACAGTTCTAGGCAGTTTTTGAGTTCATCTAGGGTGTATGGAGCTTCCGTAAGATGAGTTAAAAACGCATGCATTACTGATTCATCTTGTAAAACGGTACGCCAAATTTGAGCATTTGAATAAATCATGTCGCTTACTAAAGCTTTGGAGAGTGAGAGCTGAGAAAGAATTTGTTGCGAGAAATGAACCAAGGTTTCAAAACTTGCATGTTCAGCATGCTGATGCCACCAAAGGGCCAAATGAGAAGTTTGCTGTACATTAAAATCAGGAATCGATGGGCTAGACAGTGGGTGTGCTTGAATAAGAAACCCAAATTGTGTTCTAAGCAAATAATCAAATCGTTGTGCCGTGGTTTCATCTAAACTATCAAATATTAACCTTAAAATAGCCCAAGACGATTCGTCTAACTGACCTTTTTCTTTAAAGGTGTTTCCCCACTGGTTTAATAAACCCCATTGTTTCCAAAGTCTAGGATGTTGTAACGATTCAATGACTGAAGGAAGGGCGGCCTTAAAAAGGCGTATACCCGTTAGGGGATAGTCGTGCAAAATCGAATTAATTATGCGCATCTGATCGTCATGATTTGGAATCCAGCTCATCAGTTGTTCGAACGAGATATCCTGGGTACAGGCAAATCCAATGTACGCCCATAATGGACTCACGGATTCTTGTTGAAATAGGCCTGAAGCGCTGATTGCATCTGCGTTTTTAAGTGCGATAAGACGCCGACTTTGTAAAAAGTCAAATGCTTTACTAACCCAAACAAAGCTGAGTTCTTGTCGGTTAAATCTGAGCCATGCTGGAGACTCGAGTAACTGTTGAGAAGGTCCCCATAAGTAAATTTGTACCCAAACCAAACTTAGTTCATTGAATAAATAAGCAATACTTTGCTTGATGGATGTTGATTCGAACTGGGAATGGCTATGAATGGAATGGATCACTTTCAAAGCACCTTCTAAAAGGTCTAAGTCGGAACCGTGTGTAGGCAACGCATCCAATTGAGAGGCGGTTGCTAATCCCCGTTCAAGCCACTCGGCTTTAAGTTCTATAAGCCCTTTATTAAAACGAATAAGGGCAGAATTGTATCGTCGATAGTCGAGCGCAGAGTGTTTAATGTGTTTAGCAATTTCTTTTAAGTTCAGCAACTCGAGCTGTAAATGGTTATTGAGGTGGTTAATGAGTTTATAAACAGTGTCGATGAACAGTTTGTTTTTCTGAGTGGGTTCGCAAAGCCATTGCAATAAAGGTTTTAACTGGGCTGCTTTTTGTGAGTTGGCTAAAAACGCTGAACGGCCTTCTTCTTGAGCAATAGGTGAGGTTAATAACTGGTTCAATTGTTGGGGCTGATGTCGAAATAACTCTAAATAAGATACTTGATGCACAGGTTCAAGTGACACAAAGTATGCAGCAAATAAAGAAGCAGCTTCGTGATTAGCTGGCCCTTGGGCACACCATTTAATAGAGTCTATAGCTTGAGGAAGTGATAAAAGTCCTTCTGGAGCAAAACTGACCAATTGTTGTTGAATAGCTTCTTGAAGTTGCTTTTCTGAAGCAGAGAGACGCTGTTTCTTTTGATAAATACTTTGTGCTAAGAACATCCAGTACAACGCTTTTGAATAGGCTCCATGGCTTTTTAGAGGATTTAAGAGATACGAAGAATTGAATAAAAAATCTCTCAAAACATCAAAATCACGTGTGCGTAGCGTTTGTAAAAAAGGAGAACTTTCTTTGAGATATTGTTTAAGGGTATTAAAGCGTTTGTAAGCGTCGTAAAGCGACTCATAATTTTGTAAGGGTTTAAATTCTGCAAAATATCGATAATGCCACTCTCCACGCTCAAACAAGCGTTCCCAAAGTTTCACAATAGACGATTTTAAACGGGTAGACCGCATTTCGTGCTTGAGGTAACTATTTCCTAGTTTTACCAAATTTCTTAAAGCCAATTTTTTGGCCTGTTCGGCATCTGTTGTAAGCGTATTAAAGTCTTCGTCTTGTAGTGCTAACACAGCTTGAACCGTTTGTTCGATAATGCTGGTTAAAATATCTGAAGGTAAAGGCTCTTTAGCAAGAAGGCTAAATGTAGCTAAAATAGTCCATTTTTGGGTTGCATTTGAAGCATGTACCAAAATCCATGTCAAAGAATGCTGTTTACTACGGGTTAAAAAACGTTTTAGAAGTGTGGCTACAAAATCGGTTTGAAGTGTGGTTTGTGAGGTTAATTGAGCGACGAATCGTGCAATAGATTCTTCTATTCTAACCAAAGTGTCTTCGTCTCGGCCCGGTTTAAACATATGCTCTAAATCAGGATCCATCAATGATTCAACTAGGGTAAGCAGTAACTCAATTCCAAAATACAGGGTTTCAGGCCATAGTTCTTTTTCATTTGCCCAGCTAAGCCTTAATGTATTTACACGGCCTAAACTGTTTCGAATATCGGCCCTCGACAGGGTTTGAAATAAAACATCAAGCTGACGAAACAGGTCAGACTGAACCAGTTTAGACCATTGGGGCCATTTTTGTATCAAACTCTGTACAAGGTGTTCTCTAAACGAATCATTCCACGTGAGACGTTGTTGAGAATCAACCTTAAAAGGATCTTCTTGAGAGGAAGTGAAAATATCATTTAAGGTATAAATAAGTTCAAATGTTAATGAAGGTGCTTTTTTAAACGAGTCAATAACGGGAGTACCTTCTTTAACAAGAGCTTCTTCAACAGCATAGGCAAATGCCATGTGAACTTCAGATTGGGGATGCAAGGATTTATAAAAGCCAGCCCATTGAGTTTGAGAAATGGACAGTTGTTTAAGTGAGTGAACAAAAGTATTTAATAACGTTTCTAGGGCTAAATCGGATACCCGGCAAGCTTCAATAATTAACCAGTAAGATTTCAATATGTCTTGCTTGTAGTCAGAATTAGGGGCATGAATAAGGCCTTGCACCATAACATCTACAATTTTGGGTAATAGAGGTTCTTGAGTTATTAACAGAGCCACACCCAAAGGATGGTGTTTTAAACCAAGTTGAAACAAACACTGATTAAACGTAGCAAAATAAAGATGAAGACAAGGATCAAAAATGATTTTTTCACAGCAATCAATCAGCCACTGTTTGTCATCTTCAAAGCGGCTTTCAAACGTTTCAAGGTGAGTAGGAATGGGTAGGTTTAGAGCCTTAAATTCAAGCAATAAACCTTCAAGACACATAATATAGTGCTGGGGCGTTTGACTTTTAAGTTTTTTCTCTACTAAATCATCTACCAAACGATCTAAGCCCATTTTTTCAAGACTAAACGGAGAATAGTAATATTCAATTAACGCTTGAATCAGTGGATTGGCGTAGGTTTCTAAAGGAGACAAATGAGTCCAAAGTCCCAGCCACTTGGACTTGGTTAATAGCCATAAATGTTTTCTAAACTGAACGGCTAAGGCGTTGGTAAAATAGGGACTATTCCACCAGGTTTCTTTTTCTTTCCTTAGTTTAGATAATTGGGCATCTAAGGCTTTAGTGTCCTGATCGTTAATAAGGCTTACAGCTTGACCGTAAACCCATCGCAAAGCCGAAAAATCGCTACAATGTTGGCTATGCGAGTGCAGCAATAGCTTAATGGATTTTTTATCTAACCAAGTAGCGGCTAGCTGCATTAACTGAGACGCTAAAAACCCATTGTTATGCTCTTTAGATTCAAGGCAAAATCGATTTAAAAACAAACCCATCTTAAACGTGGGGACATTGGCTTGAGATAACGAATGAAGTTCGCTAAATAACCGTACCCAAAGCGTTTCGAGGGTGTGCAGAGCCTTTGCTGCTTCGGTCTGTTTTCCATGCTGCAAAAAGGAAAGGCTTTTTTCTATCCAAAATTCAAATTGCTGAAGCATATCTACAGCAAAAGCTTCTTCAGGTGGGCCATACAACGAAGCTTCATTAAGTTCATTCATGGCGTCTTGAACTAAATTTAAGTAGGGTTTTGAGTCTTCATTGCCTACTATACGGTACAAAGATGATAGGCACAGCTGAACTTCTTTTTCAGGTTGTTTTTTTGCTTTTTCAAGGTCAGATTTTGTGCTTTGTACGCTATCCATAACGTGTTCAGTAAGCGCAAGCCAGCCCAGAGTATGGGCAGCTTCATCTTTAAATTCGCGTTTTAACCAGTGAAGCTGGTTTTCGGTTTTTTCTAAAATTAATTGAACCCAATCAATAATGGGTTCTTCAAAGCCAAGATAATGCTGAATAGACTCTAAAGCCGCTTGTTGAGTTCGTTTGGCTACCCTTAAGGCACCCTCAAGGTCTAAGTTTAGCTTTTCAGGGTCTTTGGGTGCAGGAGCATGTTGAAGTTGATAGGACATCATCCAACGGCTTAGCTGATATCGACTTGCAAGTCGAACAGCATAAGGTAAGGCTTCAACAAACAATTTATTAACCCGATGAGACGCATGAATGCGTGTAAAGATATCGGTTCTATTGTTGTTTGGAAGGGTGGCTTTTACAAGCTCAAAAGAAAGCTCTTCGGTAGTTTTTGAGCAGGTTTCAATGGCATGCGCAAAGCTTTTTAGTGCGTCTTTAATAAGCCCAATTTGGGGTGTTTTAAGCGCTTTTTGAAAGTTTTCAATACACTCAGTTTGTACTGAGTTCACATTTAATTCTTGTAGCTGATTGAGAATGCCAGTAATTTCCTGAAGCACTTCATGGGTAACCTCCAACATCGATTGCTTAAGCAAAGGTTGAAGGACCTTTTGTCCCGACCAGGCGGACCAATTCCAGTTTTTATAACTAAAAAATGACTCTAAAAAATGTTGATATGAAACAATAAAGTTTAAACGTGCTTCTCGATAGGGGTAGGGTTTTAGCTGAGACATCCACCAACGCAACGCTTCTTCAGCTTTCGCTGTGTCGCAAATTGATAAAAAGGGAAGCTCATAGGGATCTGTAGAAGAGGGTCGTTTTTTAAAAGGAAAAGAAAATCCGACGACTGAGTTGAATGAAGAATCTGGTTTTGGATGTGCACGAAGCACCCTGTGAAGGGCTTTTATTCCGGTTTGTAAACACATTAATTGAGTATAAAAAGAAGCTGTTTTTGACATAAGTTATGATACCAATAGTTTATCCCAATATCCAAAAAAACGGGCTACAGAAAGCAATTGATCTTCAACAGAGGCCTGATCATCAATGATCTTAGATTTTTCCACCAAATCACAGCGCAATAAAATGGGTCGTAAAAAGCTAGCCAATGGATAACGTTCCATGCCCTCAATATTTAAAAAATAAATATCAGCCTCTACTTTTAGAAGCTCAGTTAAGCCTGAATACAGAGGCAAAGCCGTTTCTTTACCAGGAAAAGAATAGCCCTCATTAACGTGAACCGCTACCGAATAGCCTTTTTGAAGCATCTCTTTTATCGAACTGATATTAGCTGTTGCACTGAGGTCAGGATAGCTGGATAGTTTTAACCATTTAGCCGCAAAAGCCCATTTTAACCACGAAATGGCCCGAAACGAATACACAACCGAAGCTACAGGAACCAAAACCGGAAATTTAAACAGTTGGTACACAAACACCGAGCTAAACAAATGGTATCTGGGCGTAATAATGAGCATGGGTTTTTCGGGTCTACTTGGAAAAGGTTGGGTTTCGTAATACCTAACACCCCGGTACCGAAAGTACTGTTTAAAATACCAGCGACACCAGCTTTCTAGTTTGCGTTTTTTGTTATCAGACGACAGAAAAAAAGTGAGGGTCCTAATCAAGCTATATTTTAAAAAAGCCCAGCATCCAAGAGCTAAAATTAAAAATCGCGCCTTTTGTCGTTTGGGAACGGCTGCCTTTAGGGTTTCTAAATACTCTTTTGAACGTCGCAAACGCTCGGATAAAACCGCTTCTTGCTGTCTATTTAGCAACGCTTCTTTAAGCCCGGGTTTTAGTTGCGGTTGTTTTGGCATAGTTAAATGGTTTGTCCTTTATCTTGGTCCATTAAATGACTCACACGTTTTAATCGATCCTTTAGCTTTTTGTCTAAATCAACAGAGCTAGTTTGAGGCGCAGTATCTTGTATTTTTGATTGTGAAAGGTCTTTGGGTTTCTGTAAAGAGGCCTCAGGTAAAGAGGACTTTGGGGAGCCCTTTGCCTCTTCAATCAAAGCGCCTTTAGCTAGAATGGGATTCGGTTTAGCTTCAAGTATTTGAGTGGGGTTGAGTTCATCGTTAGGCGCTTTATCAAGCCATTGTCCTTTTTGGGTAGGTAATTTGGCTTCCCAAGAAAATTGACCCTGGGAGGGTTCTTGAGTGATCTGGGGTGCTTTCACTACCGAAGGGGGCTGGGATAGCCCTTTGGACGCTGTTGGGGGCGGAACAAGCTGATTCCACTGCGGGGAAAATCGTTTTAGGTGAGAATCTTTTAAGTGGCGTATAGATTGCTTAAGTTGGGCAATTGAGCCTGCAAAAGTTTGAGTGGCCGAATGAATTTTTTGGGTTAACCAAGGTTCAAGGTGAGTATTGGGATCCTCGACTAGCTTTTGGAACACATCAGAGGTCAATGCCTCGTCATCCGTTGGATTGTCCATCTCGTTTTTCTAACAATTCATTCATGGTTTCAACACTGCGGTTAAGTTGTCTTCGGTTTTCTTCAATCGCGTTTAAATAGGTTTTAATGCGAAGCTCCGAATCTTGAACCAGTTTTTCCATGTCTTGTAAATTTTTTTTAGAGCGTCGGACTGCAATAACTCCGCGTGTAATTTGAAAAATCAATTGTATAGCAAAGGCTACAATTAACACTACAACGATAGGATTAGTTAAAAAACCTTCCATGAAAACCCTCTAAATTTGACTCAGAGCAAAACGAACTTGCTTCGACTCTTTTATGTTTAAATTTTGTTTATTATCGTTAAACAGTTTACAGTATAAATTTCGCTTCTCAAAGCTAGGAATACGCTCATAGCGTGCAAGTCGACCCAATATAAATTTTAAATAATAGACTGGAAACTGGTTTAAAATTTTAACGACCCATGGGCCTTCGGGGAGATCTTTTAAAAATGCGACTAAAGATTCCATCATCACAGCCAGTGGTTTTTGTAAGGAGGGGTAGATGTTTATAAATTCATCTATTAAAAAGTAAAGCCGTAAATGCATAGCAAATGTTTTAGGGGTATTCATAGGTATATTGACTGCATTAAAGGTGCTCACCAATCGCACCAACATGGCTTCCAAAGCGAGCGTGTCGTAAGCTTGGGATAGTTGTTTTCCAATATCAGAAAATTGGTCGGGGGTTAGGCTAGATTTTTGAATAAGCTGTAACAACTCTTGCTGTTTTTTTTCAGGAGTGCTTTTTTGCAAAGTTAGTTTGGGGCCATTGCCTTCTGCATTTGTTTTTTGAGTCATAAGATTTTTGAGCAGGGAGTATCGGGGAGATTCTTGTATAGACAGCTGGATCAGTAAGCCTTTTTTCTCTGTGTCAGATAACGACTCAAATACTTGAATAGCAATTTGGTCGTCACTGCTCGAATGAATGATCCATTCTTTGCTCTCAAATCCACAAAGGCCCAAAAAACGATCTAAAACAGAGCCTTTTAAACTTTGAAATAATTGTTTGCGAATCACATCCGATTTTACGCCTTCAAACAATTGGCCTAATACAAACACTTGTTCGTCGGAGGCGGTTTGAAGCGATTCTTGGTGTAGAAAAATACGTTCAAGTAAGCTTCCAGCTAATTGAACTTGTTCGGGGGAAAGTTGCTCTAAAAGAGTCTCATTAATCATACGTGAAAACAGTATATCACGTAAAAATAATTTGTACCTGGTGTCTCACGCTTTCCATCAGCGAGTCTAAAGTATGCACGTGTTTTTCAGATGCGGTTAGGGCTTGGGATCGGTGTTCCAAGGCTCTGGCAACCGTTTTTTGTAGATGATTGGCATCGTAGGGTTTTACCACATAATCAAAAGCCCCTGCATGAAAACAATTTACTATTAAATCATGCTCATAGTAGGCCGTTAACATAATCACTTCAACGTCAGGTCTAAGGGCTTTGATTTCTTTTAGTGCCTCTACCCCTGATTTATCGGGTAACCCGATATCTAGCAAAACAACATCTATAGACGGAGTGTTTTCCACAATGTCAATGCCCGATGCTGCGTTTTCTGCGGTAAACACTTTAAAGTGTTGCCTCATTAGCACCTTGCTTAACGCCATTCGAATTCGGCTCTCGTCTTCAATAAGTAGCAAATTGGCACACTGGGTATCCGACGAATTTGAAACGGGTACCCAAGGGTTGCTTTGAAATAGGCTGGCAATGTTTTTAAGCTTTGGGATCAAAATATCGAAAGAAAAAGGTTTTAAAAAATGTTCGTAAACCCCATGATTATGCAATTCTTTCCAGTAATCTGTATTTTCAGAGGATGACAACATAACAATTTTGCATTCAGGATGCAGGGTATGAAGCGTTTCAACCGCTTCGGTGCGTGTTTGTTCAAACGACATGTCGTCGATCACCGCACAGTGAATAGGGATAGAACTTTTTTGAAATAGTTCTGTTGCCTCTTGAATACTTGAGGTTAGAATGAGACAGAAATGTTTTCCAAAATGGCGATTTAATAACTCTTTTTCCTGTTGGTCTGAACACACTACGACTAAATTTTGTTTGGTTTGGTTCAATCGTACCACTCCCCTTTTTCAAACTCATTCATTTCATTTTTAATGGATGTAGGGGTATGTTTTCCCGCTTTTTTGGAGTTTCAAACATTTTATTTTTTGAGCAAAATACTAAGTTTAGTTACAAACTCACGCAATAATTCTTGCTTTATGCTAAGATAAAATTATGGATTATAAACCTCTAGATTTTGAAACCCGTTGGCAAGAGAACTGGCAAGCTCAGTTGCTCTATGCGGCCAACAATACTAACACCGAAAAACCCAAATACTACGTACTTGAAATGTTTCCCTATCCTTCAGGAAAACTGCATATGGGCCATGTGCGAAATTATTCGTTAGGCGATGCTTTTGCTAGGTTTAAACGCATGAATGGCTACGATGTGCTGTATCCTATGGGCTACGATTCGTTAGGATTACCTGCAGAAAATGCCGCCAAAGCACATCAGGTGCATCCTGAAACCTGGACTTTAGAAAAAATCGAGCAAATGAAGGCCCAACAGCTGCGCTTGGGGCTGAGTTATGACTGGAATCGGCAGGTCATTACCTGTTTGCCTGAATACTACAAATGGAACCAGTGGTTCTTTTTGCAAATGTTTAAAAAAGGTTTGGCTTATAAAAAGAAAGCCCCTGTAAATTGGTGCAATACCTGCGCCACGGTATTGGCTAACGAGCAGGTAGACGATGGCAAATGTTGGCGGTGTAAAAATGAGGTTGTTCAAAAAGAATTAGAACAATGGTTTTTTAAAATTACAGCCTATGCTGAAGCCTTGCTGAATGGCTTAAAAACACTTGAGGGCTGGCCTGAAAAAGTAAAATTAATGCAAGAAAACTGGATCGGTCGATCCGAAGGGGTGGAAATTGATTTTAAGGTAGAGGGTCGATCAGACGTTTTAACCGTGTATACTACCCGTCCAGATACAGTATATGGCATTACTTACTTGGTTCTGGCTCCTGAACACCCGCTGGTTTTAGAATGGGTCAAAGGAACCGCTTATGAAGCTTCAGCTAAAGCTTTGATAGAACAAACCAAAGGTTTATCTAAAATCGATCGTACCGATGCGTCAAAACCCAAACAGGGACTGTTTATTGGTGAATACGTGATTTCTCCTTTTACCCAAGAGAAAATACCTATTTGGATTGCTGATTACGTTTTGATGGATTATGCCACCGGTGCTGTGATGGCTGTGCCCGCTCATGATCAGCGTGACTTTGAGTTTGCAAAAACCCATCAACTGCCTATTAAAGTGGTGATTCAACCTCAGTCTGAGCCTATTTCTGAAGCCACACTTACCGAGGCATTTTGTGAGGCAGGGGTTATGGCGGAACCCTTAGAGCACAAAGGCCAAACCAACGCATCGTTTAAGCAAACAGTAGCCAATTGGGTAGAAAATCAAAAAGTGGGCCGAAAAAAAATCAATTACAAGTTGCGCGATTGGTTGTTGTCACGACAACGTTATTGGGGAACCCCAATTCCGATTATCTATTGCCCAAGCTGTGGAATGGTTGAAGTGCCTGAACATGAATTGCCTGTAAAACTTCCTAAAGACATTGTGTTTACGTGGGAAGGTAATCCCTTGGATAAAGCCGACTCGTTTGTGAATACCTCTTGCCCAAGCTGTAAAGGACCCGCCAAGCGTGAAACCGATACGATGGATACCTTTGTGGATTCATCGTGGTACTTTTTGCGCTATTGTTCGGCTCAATCCACAGAGAAACCCTTTGAAAAAACGGCTGTTCAAAAATGGATGTCGGTAGATCAGTACATTGGGGGGGTTGAACATGCTGTTTTACATTTGCTGTATGCAAGGTTTTTTACCCGTGCTTTACACGACTTAGGATTAGTCGATGTTCAGGAACCTTTTAAGCAATTGTTGACTCAAGGCATGGTCATTAAAGATGGGGCTAAGATGTCGAAGTCGTTAGGAAATACTGTAGATCCAGGTGAAATTATTGATCGCTACGGAGCCGATACTGCTCGAATTTTTATTTTATTTGGGGCACCCGTTGAGCGCGATTTAGAGTGGTCGGATACGGCAGTAGAAGGCTCGTTTCGATTTTTGGGGCGCGTGTTTAGGTTATGCACCGATTTACAACGTTTTCCTTTGCAAAAAGGACAAGAAGAAACGGTTCGTCGATTAACCCATCAATGTATTCAAAAAGTGACGGCGGATATTCAGGCCTTTTCGTACAACACCGCTATCAGTAAATTAATGGAATTGGTGAACACCTTTTATACCCAAGGCACCACAGCAGAGTATGCCGAAATTTTGGTTAAAATGTTAGCTCCATTTGCCCCTTTTATGACCGAAGAATTGTGGTCAATTTGGGGTAAAAAAGACAGTATACATACCCAGCAATGGCCTGTTTTTAACCCTGATTGGGTTCAAGAATCGGTGGCAACGATTGTGATTCAAGTTAATGGAAAATTACGCGATTCGTTGCAAGTGCCTATGAACACCGCACAAGATGAGGTTGAAAAATTAGCCTTTGAACTTGAAAAGGTACAAAAGTTTTTAGAAGGAAACGAAGTTGTAAAACATATTTTTGTGCCTAATAAATTACTAAACGTAGTTGTAAAACCCAAAGCATAACGATGGACAATTCAGCACATTATCAGCAATTGGTAGGGCTTTCAACTAAGCCTCACGATGAACCGCTTGAATCAGAGGAAATTCGGTTTTTATTGGATTCGCTAAAGTCCCCCGATGCCCGAATTTTTAGCTATGCAGCGGTACTGATTTGCCAATATGACAAGCCCCTTATTTTAGAGGCTATTAAACTACTACCAGACTGTCATCTGGATGTGCAAAAAGTGTTTACCCCACTTTTAGCGAGCTTAGAATTTTATGAAGCCTACGATTTTTTATTGAATCAATTAAAAACCACCCGAGATGAGGCCTATGAAAAATTATTAATTCGTTGTTTAGCTAAAACCGAATATTTTTATTTACCGCTGATGTTTTTAAAACTTGCTGATCCAGATCGTGAGTTTCTAAGTAGGTTAAAACGGGTATTGTCGTTAATGGGATGGGCCAAGCTAAAACCTTATCTTGAATTACTTCCCGAGATTCCATTTGAGGCTGAACTAAGAGATGTTTTTGGTGATGATGTGATTATAGGGTTAAAATATCGTATTAGAGGATCATACAACTAAAAAAATCAATGCATGTTATGAACCTACTGTGTCGATAACGTGTGTAAGCCCCACTATAGTGGTGGGTTAGCCTCTTTTTTATAAGGAGTTCAGTGTGTGGGCACCTAAACTAGATCCAGAATTAAACGGCATATCAACATCCGGAATAAATTCAAATTTAAGACCGTTTCGTGTCAGCTCGCCTGAAACAGATGAAACGGCCCCTGTGTCGTCGTTTGCGGATACAGTCTCTATTCAAAAAAGAGGCGAATTACCCCAAAGCCTAAAAGGAAAAATTCAAAATATTTTAGACGATTTAGCCCCGGGATTAATCCCTAATCAGGTAGAGGCTATTCGTACCTTTTTAAATCAGGGTATTTCGGCTATTAACGACGAGCAAAAAGCCGATGTGTATTCGTTTATTCGTTACATTATAAGTAAAGAAATGGCTGTAAAATTAGGCTTTTCAAGTTCTGAAATTGCACTTTTAAAAAACTATGCCCCCCTTGATGAAGGGTCAGAGACGTTGTTTGACGAAATATCGAGCTCGTTTAAGCAGTATTTTGTTGAAACCTATAACATGACCCCTGCAGAGCTAGAATTTAGAAGCCGAACCTATTTGGTAGATTCAAAAGCCTCCGATATTGAAGTATTACAAAACAAATTGTACGAGGATGGGGTTTTAACGAGTTCTATGACCGATGAAGAGGTTATGGCCGCTATATTGGATTATGTTCAAACCCATTTTAACTATGTAAAAGACGGAGTAGATTCTGAAGGTCGTTTAAAAGACTATTGGCAAAGTGTTGAACAAACCATTCGTCTAGGGGGGGGGGATTGCGAAGACTTAGCCATTTTACAGGCGTCTTTGTTAATGAATGTGCTTGAAAAACGGGGGTATTCAAGTGAACAAGTTGACCAGATGGTAACCTTATCTGCGGGATATTTAGGAGGCGAGGCTACCGCTAACGATCCTGGGCGTTTGGGCCATATGATTGTAAAAGTTAATTTGCCCAATTCAGAAGAAGCTTATGCCTTAGATGCCACCACAAAACAGGGTCCCTTAGCTTGGTCAACGATTCAGTTTCACGAAGTATTTGAATTTAACGATGTAGTGTTTAAAAAAATGGACACCATTAGCGACACGTTTAAAACAGCCCTGCAAGTGACCAATCTTGAAGACAACACCTCGATTACCTATGCCATCAACGACATGATGACTCAGTTAAAAGACACCTTAAAGAAAAAAATTGAGTTGCCCACGCTTGTTCCTGAAGGCGATGTAACCCAAATTACCAAGGGTGGAGATACCTCTGTTTTAGATTCTGAATTTGAGTTTTTCTCGGTTAAAAGTGCGGTAGCAACTGGGGATGCGGCCCATACAATGGAAATTCCGTATCAGTATATAGAACTTAAAACTGAGGCCTTTAAAGAGTATGTAAAAACTGTTCGAGAAACCATTAACAAAATTACCCTTTTGTTTCATTTAGGAAATTCTTACCTTGATTTTGTAAACCAAGAAGCGTGGGAAATAAAGCTTCAGGCGTACTCGGAAGATGAGCAGCAAAAATTTAGAAACTACCGAAACGATTGGGAGCAAACCAAACAAAAATTTGTAAGTGTAATGAATAAGTTTCAACAAAAAGAAGCCGATGCGGTGCAGCAAATTGGCGATGAGTTGTTTGGGTTTGTACGCGCTACCAATCAAGCCCAGTTTGCCAGTGCTCGCTTTCGAATTGACAAATACGGACGAGAAAACTTCGGAGAAGGCTTGTTTTCAGAATTGGCGAACGAAATGTTTGGGGTGTTTGATCTCATTCGGGCCCAGGCAGAATTTCAGGTTTCTCAGGTTGAGGCTAGGGTGTACCAATCGAATGCCCAAGAATTTTCCGACTACACGACCGAATTAACCAAAGAATTGGTGCTTTGGGCAAAGGGAACGGCCGAATCTACGGTTGCCGGGGCTCAAAATGAAGGAAGTAACCTATATTTTGGCCGTGAAACTTGGAATTTAATGGAAGGTGCGGGTGATTCCACACACCTTTCAAAAAGCTATATTTTAAGTAAGGTGCAAGAAAATAAATCCTACATCGTGGGCGGATCTACCATCGATAATTTTATTGGGGCGGGTAACGACAGTGTTAATGAAGCAGGAAATTTAGACGGCGGAACGACCTTTGCTAACAACTTTAACGCGGGTTTATTTACCCAAAGCACCACTCAGGGTACCGCTGGGGTAGGAGAGGCCTCTGCCTTTGTAGATTTTAATGCTGAGCGGCAAGCCATTATGCGCGATTATTTGGTGCAGCAACAAAACCTAGTGAGAATGACCATTAGTTTAAAATTGGCAGAAATTGATCATAAGCGTGAGGTAGCTGAGGCCATTAGTGGGCGTCGGGGCACGTCTTCAACAGGTCAGTCGGCAAGTACTATCGAGCAAGCCATAGGTACCGAATTAAATAAGCAGCAACAAATATTCGACAACATGCAACAATCGTTTTCTCAGCTAAATTCTAGTTTAAACAGCTTGGCTAAAGCGAGGGCTGCTTACAATAAGGCAGAAGAGAGGGTGGCCATGAAAACCACTAGAACTGCTGCCCAAATTGCACTGATTCCCATTACGATTGCTTCAGCCTCTGCGATTGCAACTTTGTTGTCGGCTCCTACTTTAGGGGCAACCTTTCCGTTATGGTATGCCACCTATCAATATGCCTTAAACACCGTGGGAGAAGCGGCGATTAACCTTAGTTTTAGTGGCTGGGATTTTGACATTGAACAACGTACCGCCGAATGGTCTAACCCTACTTTAATGCAAACCGATTCAATTTTTATGCAGCAAAACAACTTGGGTAATGCGCTTGAGGCTCAAGGACAAAGCATTTCAGATGCAAACATGGACAATTGGTATGGAAACGATAGGGCCAAAAACTACTACGCAAGCATGATACAAAGTTCTCTTTACAAGGGCTATGGGGCCTTTACCCATACCCGTATTGGGGGCGATGGGTTGGATGATTTTACAGATGGTGTAGGTGACACAGCTGAAAGTGGGCAAGTTGTTCCTGATGCGCTAAAGGGCCGTGGAGACGGTTTTTATGTGATTGATGGGATGAAAATGGCCGTGCAAGAAAAGGAAATGAACCAAGAGTTTCAAAAAATAAAAATCTATATCAGCATTATTAAAGCCTTAGATGATGCCGCAAAAAATGTATTTTCAGAAATGTTTGGAATGTCTAAAACGAGCACCGCATCGCGCTTTGATGGGGCAGTAGATGCGGTTATTAGCAATGCTATGAATGTGGCAAGTTTATTTAAAGCCGAAGTTCAAGCCAAGCAAGAGGCCTACCAACAAAACGCTACTAAAGACAGAGATCTATTGTCGCTTGAAGTGCAAATGATCAAAGCCGGTATAGAAATGGGGTTGTCGCCTATTGCGTTTGCGCCCTATCCTGCGGGTGCTAGCGTACTGGGAGTTGCTTTAACAGCCATGGAGGCTACCTTTACTACCAGAACCCATGTTTGGGGAGAGTATGCAGGCGCTTATTCAAAATATTTTACTGGCGATTACACGGACGACGGAGATTGGAACAGTATGCAGTATGTTCCTACGGTACTGGGCGGAAATCTTCCCGCAAGTTTAGGCGGGGTTCCTGATCCTGCTTTTTATTCTCTTCCTCCTACTGCAAGTGGTCCGTACGATGCCAACCAGGATGCTCAACTTATTGGTAATGTTACTCAACGCTTAGGCATTACAGGGCCTGCAGAATATTCGGCCCCTAAAACAAGACAGTTGGCGTTGTGGGCGAAGCTTGATGAAAAAGAAAAACAGTCTATTTACAATTTGTTAGGGACTAATAAAAACATGATCGCAGGCCAAGGTACTGGTATTGAAAATGCTACCTCAGGGTTTTTAAGCGCTATAGGGGGCGATTTTAAAGAAGTCAATTACCAGGGCTTAGCGGATATCCAGCAAGAATACACCAAAATATTTACCACCCGAGTGATGGCGATGATGATTGAGCAAGCTTTATATCAAGCCAATCAAAATGCATTAAAGGCTATGTTTTCGGTGTCTAGTGCTTCTGGCATTATTCAAAACCTCATGAGCATGGTAGATACTTACAACCAAAACCAATCCGATATTCTGGATCAATTAACCAAAGAGCTTTCAAGCCGAGTAGAGTCGTTTAATGTGAATAAAAATGCGGAAGTTATGCTGGGCATAGAAATGGCAGGGGTGGCGGCTTATATTCTTACGTTGTATGTAGCCAATCCTACTGGCGGAAATGCCACCCTTAAAGATCAATACAAAAAGAGCCTAAATAAATTTAAAAAATTATTTGATAAAGGCAGCATCGCTGCAGGTGCAAAGGGTATGACTACGGCTATCGGTAAAATTGTTATGGGGGCGTATGGCCTAGGAGCTACTCGCTCTGCTCCATCCATCAATACACAGCTTTTCAACTACGAAACCGATCCTAAAGACTCTACCGATTTGGAAGAAATTCGCCAACAAAAAGCCAATATTGCTAACGATGCTTCATTAAGTGCCGATGAAAAGCAAAAACGAATAGGCGATTTAGAAAATCGTGAAAAAGAAATAGAAGTGCAACAAGGCGCCCGACATTTAAGTCACGACACGGAAGGCGTGTCTCATGGACATCAAGAGTCTTCGGCTATCGATATTCATACTACCGGTCATCAGGCCATAAAAGTGCAAGCTGGAGGTTCTGCTACCGTAAATATGGCCTATAAAGCCCAAGAACAAGCCAATATTAAGCGTCAAATGCGTACGTTAAAACTGATGGAGGAATTATCACTGAGTTATGCCGAAGCCGCTTCAGATGCTGCATCTGACTTAAGTGGGGTCGCCGCATCAAAGTCGTACAACCTTATTAAAAGCGCACTTAATTTGCTTGAAAAAGGGGCCCTGAAGTTATCGGATGCCGAATTTTCTATGCTTCAAAACCAAGTCGATTCAATGAATCGAAGTACCCAAATGTTAAGCAGTGGATTGGGCTCTTTTATTAGCATTCAAGTGTCTAAGTATTTAAAACAAGTGGCCGATAAAGGAAAGGCTTATGCCACCCAACAAATAAACGCGGTTTCAAACAATTCGGCCGATAAAACATTAGAAACGTCTAAAGCCCCTTCTTCAAATGAAGCTTTAAAAACCACCAAAGGACGATTAATGGTGGCGATGAACTTTTTAGCCACTGGATTTTCAAGCCATTCACAACGCATGGGTACTTTGGTGGGGCAACTGATGGCGATGGTGCTTACCAATGCCTCATTACATGCCGATTCTGATTATGCAGATGTAGATTATTTAACAAATGCCTCTTCTATTTCAGATGCATTAGAAAACACCATGAGGATGGCTCAAGACGAAAAACAAGAACTGAATGAGGCCGAAAATCCTCATCCCGATGAGGGAGGGAATTTGCCAACGGCGGGGGTTGAACTGGGTTCAACGGCCGCCCTTGAAAATTTAACGTTGTCGTCTCAAATGAGTTCTTCAGAATCAGAAATGTTAAGACGATACTACAAGTCAGAAGTGGCTGGATTATACCGCTCGGCAGCACAATTTACGTTGGGCTTTGCTAAAGCTGTTCTGAAAGACCGAGTTGAAGAAAAATTTAAAGCCCACGGTCAAGAGCGTGCCAAAGTAGAAGGGCATGAAATTTATCATAAATTTGGTCAAGAAGGATTGTTGGCTTTTGAAAAAAATGACCCCAGTATTTTACGAGAGGCATTGCAAGCCAAGTATGGGGCCGAAAACGCACAAGAGCGCCAAGTTGTAATGAATGCCATTAAAAATCCTACTGAATCAAATAAAGCGGCCGAAATTTTCTTAACTCAAAAATATGGGGCAGATGAAGCCGCTAAAAAAATGGAAGCTATAAAAGCTATTCAAACGGCTTTAACCCCCGTTACTGGCAGTTCAGACAGTACAAAATTACAAGAGCTACAAACCAAATTAACCGATGTTTTTGGCCCTGTAGCCGCTAAAACGTTTATGGATAACTTAGAAGCGATTAAAAACGGTGATTTGCAGGCAGAAAAGGCCGTTATACAAGCCAATGCAGATGTTCCCAAGCTAATGGACGAATTTACGAGCCAATTTGGGTCGTATATGGAATCCGCTTCAAGATACAGATCTCTTTCTCAAATTGGGTATACCTTGGCCGAATCGATGTATTCTATTGGCGAAAAAGTATCTTCTGTGGTGGGGCCTATTATTATGGCTGTAGCCAAGCCTATTGAGGCTATTGGAAAATCTGCCATTAACCTAACCCTTTCACTTGGAAAAACCTTAGCCTATGCCGTTGGAAATACCGCGATGCGTGCCTGGGAAGCCATTCGCTACTATACCAAAACAGGCGATTACAAAAACTTAGCCGATACTAAGGGCGATGAAAGTACAGATACCCTTGCTCAATACACTCGGCAAGAGCTTTACGAAAAGCGTAAATCAGAGGTTTGGGAAGGGTTGTCTACCGCTTGGGACGGCTTTAAAGATTCGGGAAAAGCCTTAGGTGGCAGTGTGGCATTGTTGGTGACTTCGACGCTTGATTTGCCACTTCGAGCTATATTTGGAAAAAATTACTTAACTCAAAAAGCCTTTGGGGAAGACGGGGTGTTTGGAAACTGGACTTCGGATAACTTTAGAAAAGGAAGCCAAAAGCGATTTGGTGAAGCTTTAAATGTTTTAGAAGAAGCGGCAACCATGGTGAATAAGTCATCTGAAACCTGGGGGCGGGGTGTGGGTGGCGATATTGTAGATGGTTACAAGGATATGCAACTTGAGCTAGATAAAGACAGTACACGAGGAGAGAAAGCGCTTACGGTTTTAAAATATGCCGGAAAAGGATTGCTTGGACTGGTTAAAAAACCTCTGGAAATTACAAAAAATATTTTAGGATTTACAGCGGGTTTAACAGGGATACTGTTAAGCCCTTTGGGCATTACCCAAAAAAATAGAGAAGCCGTACTAAATGTAAGTGGAAAACTGATAGATCCAAAACATTCGTTTATAGGTGCGTTACAACCTTCAAGTACCCCTTCAGTAAAAGAAGCATTACAAAACGGCATTGAAGAACTACAGGCTTCGGTAGGTGCAGAATTAAATCGTGCAAAAGCAGCGTTACAAGAGGCCCAAGAAGCTGGCAGCAGCCCTGAAGATATTGCCAAACTGGCATCTAATCAAGAAACCCTAGAAAATCGTTCAAAAGCGATTAGTCAACTGCATCCTACTATGTTTATGCCTATCCTTGAAAAAGAAGGCATCCTTAATTCAGAAGGCTTGAAACTAAAACCATTGTCTACCGATGAAGAAAAGAAGGCCCTGCAAGACACTTTAAAAAGTGAATTGTTTAGCGCATTAAACCTAGACGATCAAGATGTATTAGCCAAAATGGTGACTGAAACGGTGCTTAAGTTGCCCGACATAACGGCTGATCAGTCGTTGGACATAGCGGCAAAAGCAATGGTGAAAGAAGAGGTTGAAAGAGGTCTAAGACGTGCCCAAGGGGTAACCGAACGTTTTAAAATTTCAGCAGGAAATTTCTTTAGAAATAGCAAAAAAGTTCAAGAGAAAAAAGAAGCCATTGTAGAGGCCATGAAAGATCAAGGTTTTCTTGTAGAATTAGCAGCCAATGATCCCGAAAGTTTTAGAGTGAATAAAGACAGGTTTGATGCGGTACCCGATATAGACAAAGATCAATTTGCTATGATTTTTTTACAACAACTCATCGATACCGGGCATGTTTTAGACACTCAAAAATCGGTGAAAGCTCAAAAACAAGCCTACGTTAACCCCGCCACACAGGGGGCGTCTTTGTTGCAGACTCAATCTACTTTTGACAAAGTGTTTCGTGGGGATGATTTTGATAATTTGCTTAAAGAAGTGGTTGAAGAAACTTTATCTTCAAAAGGATTTCAAACCATTTTTGACCAGTACATTCAAGAACGACAAATGGATAAATACCAAAAGCGCATTTCTAACGCAGCGCATCTGGTTGAAAACAGTCGTGCGGATGCTCAGCACTACTATGGCTTAATTGAGCTTTTAGAAGGTAAACGTGCTCGTACTGAAGACCACCAAGGTAGAGTTACAGAGCAAGAAGGTTTGGGGCTGTATGGCTTACGTTTTACCTTGCAACAATTGCAAGGTGCTACGGTGAGTCGTTTGGCAGACTTGGATAAACAAGAGGCCGCCATAAATGCAGCCACCGACTTGTCGGATTCTGCAAAAAAAGAACAATTGAGCGTTTTGAAAATTCAAAAAGAAGCCAATCAAGAATCGTTGGCAATGTTTATGTCTCAAGCTCAAGAAATGCAGGCTTTAATTAGTCAAACCGAACATATTCGAACAGGATTGGGGGTTATTACCAAAGACGATTTTGCCCAGCTTGAAAGCAGTGGCATTAAATTAAATCAAAACTCACAATTGTTTGGTCAAGATGGCGTGTTAACCCATGCCACCCGTTGGGATGGACGACTTAAAGACCACCCCTTTACTGAAGGTAAACGAGCCTTTTATTCAATGACAGAATCAGAAATGAAAAAGGTTATTAAAGCAGAAAATAAAGGTTTAACAGACGCGCAAGTAGATCGTGTTTATAAATTTTTAAGAACCCGAGCGGCCTCCATTGATAATGTTTCTAGAGCCACGGATACCTTAAATGAAACGTTAAAAGGCTTTAAGAAAAAACTAGCCAAAGATTTTACCGATAGAATGTCAAAGGCCAAAACTGCGGTAGACACCCAAGACAAACTGAAGGTCTCATTGAAGCAGGTTAACGATAATATTGCTGTCACTACAAAAGCTATCGAGTCAAAACTAGAGTTTCCTCAACGCAACAAATTAGCCATGGAAAATGGCAAAGTAGTGATGACAGCTTTGGATAAAACCCCTGACAACATGGCCGCTATCCCTTTGATGGCAACTCTTGTAAAACCTGCTTCGTCGGTTAGTACGGCTCCTACAATAGCGACCCTTCCTTCAAAAACAACTCTTGAAAGCAAAAGAGACACTTTAGAGGATGATGAAGAGGTGTTTACCTTCGATACAGACGAAGTAGATCCTGACTTAATTACGATTGAGCTCTCTGAAAACGATAAGGTGACTTTAGACGAATTGTCACAAATGCCTTCAAGAGACATGTCGCATGTACTGGCACCACTTACTGAAACTGATAAGGCCAATTTGAGGGATATATTGTCTTTGCCCGATCTGAGATTTTCGTCTAAGGAATCGAAAGTAATTATAGATCGTGTAGACAAGGTGTTTACGCAGGGAGTGGCCCTAAATTTTGCTGAAGTGGATAATGAGTTAGATAATCGCAATTTTGTGCGTCTGGCTGAAGGCCGTTTGAAAAACCTCTCTACTCAAAACATTTTAACCGAGAGCGGTCTTAAGGCTCTAAAAGAGTCGGTGGCCGAAATTAAAAAAACAGCCTCTCCCTCTTTGCTAAAAGATATGGTGTTTTTAGAGTCAGCCATGCTTTCAGCTGAAAAAAATGCAGTCAAAGACCTTACCAAAGAAGCCGAAACAGCAGCCAAAACCATTCCTGTGATGCTGTACTTAGATCCTTCTATGATTGGCCAAATTGACTTAGCCGACGATAAGGCCATTGCAAAATTAATGCAAGGTCAAATGCCTTCACACACCTTTACGCTTGCAGGTACTGATGATCAGCAAAAAACCCTTAAAGAGCTGTACTCAAAACGAGAAGAAATTACATCAGAGTTACGCAAGGTTACTCAAATGAGTGAGGTATCCCACAACCTTGAGTTAACTTCAAAATTATTTAGTAAGTTGGCTGAAGCACAAGACGCCAGTGACCGTGTGACAACCATGCACAAAGCCGAAGAATTACTAAGTAGATCAATGGTTAACAGATTTGGGGAAAGTCGTGTCAACATTATGCAACGCGATTTAACCGATTTGGTTGATTCGGCTGTGGAAGCAGGTTTATACAATAATCAGCTTAATCAAAAACGAGAAGAGTTGTACGACAGAGCCATTCGTAAAGCTTTTTTAGGGACAGACCTTGCCAAAGAAGATTGGACACTTTCGGTAAAAGCCAAAGAAGTTGCAAAGGCTATAAACCCAAGGTTAAAAGAATTAGAAGCACTTCCCCCTCAAAAACGCCTTGCAGAAATCGATAAAGTATTAGCCCCTTTGGATTTGCTTCCCTCACAACGCTCTACATTGCGCATGGCTTACAACGAAGCCATGAATACGGTTCCTGACGACGCTTTAGCCGAATTTAAAGAAGATAAAAAAATTGAACTGTTTGGCTTATTAAATCAATCCGGACTAATTGATGAAAAAGGATATGTAGCGTTTAAGCATGCCAATACAGGGCAGGCCATCGATTCGTTTGGCGTTAAGGGATCTACCTTTATCGATATTGTTCGCAGTATGAGACAAGCAGAAAGTCCTATCATTGCTACTTTAAAAGAAGTGGGTGCTTTTGCAGATACCGGCAAAGTAAAGGAGGATATTGTTAAACGGCTTCAGGCGGCTGGTGAAGAGGGTGCAAAAGCTATAGCGGCACTAAAATCTTGGGGCGTGCTGAAAGACGATAATAGTCTGACATTTAATGCTCAAGATATTCTGGATAAGCGTATGCGAGGGACTTCTCTTGAAAGAGGGAAAGAAATTATTGCGGCCTTAAAAGAAACCGGTGTCCTTTCACAAGAAGGGATGGCGAATGTTTTTGGTGACCGAATTGTAGATCAAAAGTTAAAAAAAGAATTAGAAGCTATGGGCATTCTTTCAGAAACAGGCACTTTGCTAGAGAGAAAAGCTTTGGATCTGGAAGCAGATTTAAAGGCAGGAAAACACCCAGAGCTAAAACAAAAGTTAATAGATGCAGGTTTGATGAACGATAAAGAGGACATGATAAGAATGGGAGGAGACCGAGGCTATAAAGTAGCCATGGACATTTTAAAAATAAGCCAAGATGACATGAACTCAATACGTTTAAAAGTAGATTCTTCGGGTGTCAGAGATGAACGAAAATTTGGGAAAATTGAATCTGTACTAGATAAATTCATAGGGATTTTGCCTCCTGAGCAATTAAAAGCAACATTAACCCATGAATTAACCCGCTTATTGTCAGGCACCTCTAACCAAGAAAAATATGTATCCCTGCGTGAGCAGTTAACCCATGAAACTTTTGGTGCAGGTACAGAAATACAAGATTACAAAGATATTCTAGCTATTTTAAAACATTTTCAAATGGAAGATGAAAAGGCACAAAAAAACAGTGAAGAAAATGAAAAATTAAAAAAAGAAATTAAAAATTTTGAAGATATGCTTACAAAGGCTTCGTCTAGAAATTCGGGTAAAGAACAGCTAGAAAACGTCGTGAATGCGCTTAAAAACCCCTCTAAATCGGGGTTAACCATGGGGATTACCGTAGAAGAAGCTCAATTTAACCTTTCTCCGTTTACCCGAGGATTGTTGGGTGGAACTTACGAAGTTCAGGATGAAGACGAAGCTGAAAAAACCTTTGGCCAAAAAGCTAAAAACTACTTTGTAGGGGATGATACTGAGTCCACTGGCTGGAAAGCGTTTAATGTTGTAAGTTCACCCCTTAGATTGGTAAAAGATGCGATTGTACAACCTTTAAAAGCTCTGGCACGAGGCGTTTCTGGAGTAGGAGGACAAACAGAAAACGAGTCCCCTTGGCTCAGAGGAGAATCTCGAACTCGTGAATTACGACAAGCCAAGCGTGAAAGAGCTCAAGATATCGATTCGGGTCAAACAGCGTATGCACTGATAACCGATATTGAAAACATGGGGGGGATCAATCCTTTAAGGTATACCACCGAACAAGTCATTGCAGATTTTCAAGAACGTCGCCGTATCGATAAGCTGATGCAACGCAAAACGGAAGGTTTGGCTTTAAACAACTCTAATTCTATTAAAGAGTTTGACGAATTGATGATGACTAATGCTGAAACCCTTATCAAAGACGTACAATTGTTATCGTCTCAAATTTCGGGATATATCGAAACGGGTCAAATTTCAACAGCGGCCAAATCGTTAATCGATATTATGACTCAGCAAGAAAGTTGGTCTCCTAACGAAACTCATAACGATGTAAAAGTGGCTTTGTCGATGGTGATGCAAGATTTAGCCACCCAAAGCTTGAGCTATAAGGCAGATGAAAAACGCACCCCCGACAAATTTAATGCCTTTGTAGATGAACTTTTCCAACAACTGAGTGTTTCAAGTAATGCTACGGTGGCTAAAAGTGTTTTGAGCGACATTTTAATGCGAACCTTTAGTGTGCAAGATCGTGTAATGGATGTGGATAATTTTAGTTCAGCAGATCCCTTTTCTTTAGACCCTATTCGGTCTAATTTTTTGCAAAAATCTCATTTGTTAAGGGTGTATTTAACGGGAGGTATTTATGGCAATGAATCGCGCGATTTGGGTGACATCAAAGGCTCAGGATTTTTAGGTACCCAAATGCCAGAAGACATCGAACGCGCTATGGCAGCCAAATCGCGCGAACGGTTTATGAAATCGGATCATGCGGGCGAAATTTTAGAACTCTTTAGTCAAGATCAGCTCGAACAAACCGCAAAACAATTTGGCCGGGTAGGTGTGTTGCAGTTAATAGGTAAATTAACTCAAGAAGCTGAGTCGTCATTAGACTCTACCGATTTAGCGGCAAAAAACAAGGGGGCCTCGGCTTTAAACGTGATACACAAGTTGTTAAAAATGAACCATATTTTAAACGAAAACGATATTGCCAACACCATGCAAGACCTAAAACGAAAAAATTTAACGGATACCACGGCCTCATCGTTTGCCATGGCTACTTTGCAAGCGGTTCAGTTAGCGGTGCCCAGTTCTCAAACGTTACACAGGGCCGATTTCTCTGAATTTGGAATGATGATTAAAGGCGCTGTTGAAACGATGAAAAACAATGCGGGGTCTTCTGGAAATTTGTTTGAAAACGTTTACAGGTATGTGGAAGATAATTTTACGGATAAGCAAACGGGCAAATTAACCAAAGCAGGCGAAGAGCAATTTAAAGAAATGCGTCATGAGGTAGCCGATTTAATTGTAACGGCTTTCCAAACCGGCCAACAAAACTATATTGCCGAATTTTTAGAGGTGTTGGGCCGCAGTTTAGAAGGCCGTGAAGTAGCCAAACAAATTGCCAAGACCTTGGTTAAAAATGTGCCGGTTCGAAAAGCGCTCGATAAAGCCTTGCAAGTGGCCGACGAAACCCGAGGAAAAACCAATCAAACCTTACACAAAGGGGTAACAGCATTTCGTGAAGGGCTAACCCTTGATGACTTTGATGAATTAGATCGCAATGCCTTGCAGTATTCGCAAAAAGAAACGGCTATCTACCAAACCGGTGAACGACTCAGAACAGCTTCTGAAGAAGAGTTAGTGGATATATTGAGCGATAAAAATGCGGTAGATGCCTTGGCAGAACTGGTGGTTCAAGGCATTGAGTTCGATTCCAAATTTGTCAATAAAGGGGGAGGATCTGATCTTTTAAATGGGATAGCGACCCGACTGGAAAAACCTACCGACAATCAGGATAAGTTTGATAAGGTGATAAAACCTGTACAAGATGTGTTGAAAAAAGACTTAGCCGAAGCTATTGCCAGGCGTTTGGCCGAATCGGCTGCTGGGCTTGCCTATATGCCAAGGTTGTTCGACGCCTTGAAAATTAGCAAAGAGTCACAAGAGGCCATTAAGGCCAATGTATACAACTTAGAAAGTGTTCGCCAAGTGTTGTTTACGGCTAATCCAGGTCGCATGATGGAAGCCTCTAATACTCGCTCAATTCGTGCGCTTGAAAGCGATATTCGTCAGCAAGCGTCTGCATCCAATAAAAACTTAAGCCAACTAAAACGCGAGTTTGCTGCACTTATGAACGCCTCTCCTGTAGCCGCAGCAGCCATGTTAACTCGCACTGGCGATTTGGCTATTCCACCCGCTATAGCCATCAGCTTAACCGACTCTATTCAGGTGCCCACAAAACCTCAAGAACCGTTGATACAATCTCAATACGTTCGGTCGTTAGGCATAGCGGCTCAGGTAGTTGAAGCTGCCCTTGAAAAAGTAACTCGTGATGGATCAAAAGAATTGTTTGATCATTTAACTGCTAAAAAAGCCCAAATTACCAAGGCTTTAGAAGACTTTAAATTACAACACAAAGGCAATGACAAAACCTTTTCATCGGTGTTTATGGACGATATGGCTAAAAGTTTGTCCCTTGAAGAGACTCAAGGCAATGTAACTCTGAAAACCAATGCATCGACTCATAAAGCTGTAGGAGCCTTTATTGCACATTTACAAACCGAACTTGGACAGCTTCCTGAAACCACCCTTCAAGAAAAAGAACTTAAAACCCGATTAAACACTTTTGCCAAACGCATGGCAACAAACTTGGTTTCGGGCGACACGCTTAGCACCCTCTCAAAAGATGACTTTAAAGCTACTTTAGGACTAAATGAAATTGAGGTTGAGACAGTATGGACAGAATTGTTTCAAGGTCAGCCAAAAGGAGATTTATCGACAAAATCAAAAGAAAAAATAGAATCTAGTTTAGGAACCAATCTGAATGCAAAAGCGAAGTTAGATGATCTACTGAACCCCGCCCAGCAGTTTCTGAGTGCCTTAGCTCAAACTCAAGCTTTTTCGGGGTATACCTTACGCACTGCAAAACTAGCTACCGAGCTTCTAGGGGTTGTTAAGCAAGACTCCAGTCAAATGGCTCAAGCCAATACAATTGTGGGTTTATTGGCGCAAGATCCCACGTTGTTAAGCTCAGTAATAAGTAATTCAACGGATGTCTCTAAAATTACCCCGATGTTGCAGTCGGCTTTTTCGCAAGCGCAGGTTCCATTTTTAACCCTGTCTGACGCTATTCAAGGTGCCTTGAACCATCTTAAGGAATTAAGTGATAAAAAAACCTTAACTCCTCAAGAAACGGCTCTCAAAGAAGCGTATACCCAAGCCAAGCCCGCCATGATGGAAGGCTTTTTAAAAGCCGCTGCTCAGCCAATTCAAGGGTTGGTGTCTCAAACCCAGTTGCAGGCTCGATACATGGTTTTAAATGATGCAGTTTTAGCAAAAGCACTCACCCAACGCGAAAATGTGGCCGATACCCTTGTAGCGCAAATGAAATGGGCCCATTCAGTCTCTAACTTAGGGGCAAACTTAACTAAGGTCGTGGAGCAATTTTCAGATACCCATACGGGTCTAGCACTAAACAGGCCAACGGATCCAAAAAGTTCGAAAGTAGCCATTTACGATCAAAAAAGCTTAAAAGAAGCTATTGATAAATTTTCTACTTTGGTTAAAGACAGCAAAGCCGTGGGAGATGATGCGGGTAGAGTTTTGGAAGACGACTTGAAGTCGGGTTGGGATAAGGTTGTGACTGCCTTTAAGTCTGAAGATCCTCCTACCCAAGGCACACTTAGCGAAATGAAAACGATTATAGCTGAGTTTGCAAAAATTGGAGTGGTGCCGGATGCCTCGGTAACGTTAATGATAGATTTGATGCTGAAAAAATTTGAGCCTTCTTTAACTCATCAAGCCCTTTTGCAGGATCCCATGAAAGCCTATTTTGCAAAAAACGAATCTAAAAACGATTATGTACGCGTGTTAAGAGAATTTAAAGAAGACGTAGTCAGCGGCCCCTTTAAGTCAAGTAATCCAATTGTACAGGCCGATTATGAGGCTATTACTGCTCATAAAGACTCTTTGGATAGCTTAGAGAAGCTAAGCGTACAAGGTGGACAAAAAGAGATCAACAGTGTGCTTGCTCAATTATTTTCACCTTTACCCGAGTCAAAACATAACAATAGAACTGAAAAACAACTTCAGTTTTTAACCTTAGCTGAAACTTTGGGCAAATCTAAAGATGTCATTACAGCCATTCAGTTGTCAGATAACCGTATTTCGGCACAGTCTTTGGACGCGTTTAACAAGGTGTCGGCTCAAGAATTCGAAGATAAGGTTCCAAAACAGGGTAATACTATTTTACAGGCTTTAAAAAATAGCGGGTTGATAGACGATACTGGAACCGTAAAGTCTCAAATAACCCTAGAACTTTTGAAAAAGACACTTGAGCCGCTGGGACTAGGAGCCTCAGTAGACACTGTTCAAGCGGTAATAAATAGCAAAAATGGCAAAGCCATTTTAACCGCCTTAAACAGCGCAGGATTAACAGATGAAGATGGCCAGTTGAAGCCCAATGTAAGCCCAATGCTTATTAATGCAGCTTTACAGCCTCTAGACCTAGGGAGTTCTTTAAATGCGATCCAAGGCTTTGTAGAGAACTCAGGAAGACAAACCTTGCAGCGACTCAATCAATTAAGAGATGTTTATAATGCCATAGCGTCTAATCCAGAGTTGGTAGCCACTTCGCTCGAAAATGGAACACTACAAACCCTGCAAACCATGATTCAAAAACTCGAAAACAAAACCAATGAAACACATTTAGGGGTGCGCACTTTGGCCCTTAAAGTACGCAATACCACCACTCAAGAAAATAAACCTTTGGCTCAGGTAACCCTGAAGCAAATAGATACCATGATTGAGGCTTCCAAAGACGAATTGTTGGCGTTGGTGGGCGATAAAAACGAGTTGTTTAGGCCCTCAGGCAATTTTGAAACCGGTTTGTTAGACCGGTTGAAAGGCTTTCAGGCTGTATCTGCTGCTTTAGATAAATTGGGTCAAAAAGCAGCGGCTAAAAAATGGGCTGAAGGGGCACAGTTTTTAGCTCAAACCTTGGCGTATCAGGTGGTGGTGCATCAAGATGCTATTCCAAGTAGAGACAGCTTTATTCGAACACTTTCTGATTTAGCTGGATCAACCCAAGATTTATTTGCCTTTATTCCTAAAAAAGAACTAGAGCAACCCGCTGTATTAAAAAGTTTTTTAAGTTTAGTGGATTCTATAAAGTTAGATCCTGATAAAACGGGTACATTAAGTCCTGAACAAAAGGAAGTATTACTAAATCAAACGAAACAAAAAGTTCTAATGTCAATGGGGCTACTATCAAGCACTCAGTTTCCCAAGCTTGTCGAAGGCCTACAAAGCATTGGCAAGGCCGACTCTGACATTTTGGATCTTTTACAAGGTTCTGACAATAAAGCAGCCTTTATAGCCAAGCTTAGTAACGATGTATCCCCCGAATATGCCATTAGCTTGATGAAGGGATTAGGAATATCGGGGTTAGCTGATGCCTCGTTATGGAATGCTTTACAAGCAAACAATGTGTCTTTTTTACCCCAAAAAGGGGACATAATAGGATCTGAAAAACTAACGATGTTGGCTTTTGTTTTGCAGCAACTAGAGCTTCCTGAATTTAAACAAGGACTGATCTCTAACCTAAAAACCTTGGGAGTAGAACTAAAACAAGAAGAGGGCACTTCTTTAGCATCCGATAAAAAATTAGCACAACTAGAATCGGCCATTTTAGCCAGACAAAAAGAAATGGATGTACCGTTTTATACCGATCGTGTAAATCGGGATCTTTTAATGTTAAAAGAAGGCCCGTTAACTATTGGCGATAAAGCCGATATTATTGCTATTTTCAGGGCCGCATCCAAAGACACTACCTCAAAAGCCCAGTTTAAACAGGTTTTAACCGAGTTAATTGAAAAACGGCCTAGTGTAGTAAAACAACTAACCTCAAGCATTTTATTCGATACACGTACGTATTCACAGTTTACAGATCTTTTAGAAAAAGACTCTGACTTTAAAAAGTTAATGACGAATACCTTTTTAAACCCAGGCAATGACATTCCTACACGAGATATTCGACGATTTTTAAATATTCCCCTCATTAAAATGGACATTGTAAATGCTTCAAATGCTCAGGCTAGCTTATCTAAGGCCGAGCAAACAGAAGCCTTTCAAAAACTACACCCTGAAGTGCAATATCTTAATGTGCAAGCCGATCCAACCAAAATAGGTTTGCTAACCGGACAACAAGCCCACAAAATAGCTCAGTTAGCAATGTCTAGAGGAGAGCTTAAACCTATTTCTACCGACTTAGTGGCCCATAAAGATTTTCAAGCTTATGTAGAAGATGGACTTAAAAAATCGTGGGGTGGATATGGCATTTTTACGGGTGATTTCACGCCTTCTGAATTTGGATCGTATGTACAAGAATTTTCGACCCACCCACAATTTTTACAACGGGTCATCAATAACGTTGTGAAAGATTTGGCTCAATACACACTAGATCCCGATTCAAAGGTGTCCGATAGAAGTTCAGACGCATTACCAAAGCCGCAAGCGATGCGACAAGTTCAAGACTTTGTAAAAGATGTGCTGGCAAGCCCAGAGTTTTTGGCAGGCTCATCCAACAAAGAAAAAACAGGATTGTTTTTAAAAGAACTTGCAAAATCGTTTAAAGATAACGAAGTCGTTCAAGGCGCGTTGTTAAATCTATACCGAATGCCCGTTCAGGATGCAGTTCCTTTTGACAGAGCAAAATTAGAAACCCTTTTCGAAGTGCCTTTAGAAGCCACAAAAGAGCTTAAAGAGTCCTCTGAAAAAACAGCCAGAGCCATTTGGAACGGGCTTGAAAATAGCCTAGAGTCTAGCGGGCTTTTAAAAAGTTCTATCGATGCCGATGGCTTGGCCTTACTGAAGCGAGACCTTAAAGCACATCTTCAAATTGAAAATGAGCTATCTAGAAACGATGCCCGCTTTGATAAAGTATTTGATGAGCTTCAAAAAGCCATTGTGCAAAAAGAGGGCATCACCGCCCAGGCCAAACTGGCTTTAGGTGAAGGGCTAAGTCATTTGCCAACAAGCCGTTTAACGGCCCCAGATCTTTTAAGTTTAGCCATAAACAGTCAAACCGACATTGCAGGATTTGCCAAAGACCTGGCTAAACTGTGTGCTGCCGAAGATAAAACCACAGGGACTTCTGGCTTTGATGCAGTGAAAGACGAATTGCTTGAGTTAAACAAAACCCGACCCATGGCTTTTCAACGTTTAATGTTGGCTCCTGATATGCTAACTGCCTTATCCAAAGCTCCAAGCTCAAATCCATCGGTAAAAGCATTGCAAACAGAAGTGTTTGGCAACAAAGACAATAACTTTGGATTGTTTGGACGCCTTGCAAGTGCTGATGCGATAGTGCTAGCAAAAGAACTGTATTCAACCAGCACAACGGGCCCTCAAAAAAAGGTGTTTGAAAGTGTTGCAAAAGCGCTTGAAGCTGAAAATGCAGCCAAGGGACAGGTAAGTACCCAAGCCCTTTTAGACCGTTTTACCACCTTTGATACCACTGCCATGGGCCAAGCCTTTGCCTTTGCTTTTACCCAACCTTCCATGCGGTCAACCGACAGTTCGTCTGCTACTCAAATTGCCAAATCTGTGATTACCGAATTGGGCAAAACGACCATCAATGTAGTAGCTCTCGATAAAGCCCTGCAAGACAGCTTAACCAATCCGCTGGCCCAAACTGAAATTTTTCGCCAATTGGCCAAAATAGTAGACAAAGGGGGGGCAAAAGCTACCTTAATACTGGATCGTTTGCTTGAAAAACATGGCAGCCAAACCCTATATAGCTATTTAAATAAAAACGTATCGTCTTCAGAAGAAGTAGCGGCCTTAAGAACCATTAACCGGGCCTTTTATACCGATATGCTTGAAAACCCACCCGCTAAGCTGGGTGATTTTATGCAAATTTTGTCCGAACGATCGTTTATTTTAACCGATGCCCAATTAACCAAAGTGGTGCAAAAAATACCCGAATGGCAGGGTCAAAATGTACGCTACGAATCCATCACCAATGCAGCTAAGTCGTTACCGCTAGAGTTTCAAACCAAGGTACTTAAAGCCCTTATTACCAATCCTAAAACGGCAAATGCAGTGTTTAAGGCCAGGTTCCCCAATGCAACAGCCATTAAAAACCCTACTTACGCTACAGGCAAAGATCCTGATCCAAGTAACCCTGAGCACCAAGAAAGGGTACTAATGGAAAGTGTTATCGATCACATTATTATGACCCAGGTTCCTACTCCAGGCTCCGATCTTGATTTAACCCTAAGACCACTGTTAACCAACGATATCGATTTTTGCCGACGCTTAAGCGAACTTGAGTATGTGTGGCCGGGTGAGGCCAATATTAGGGCTGTAGCACGACCCAAATATGGGGATCCTTCTCCTATGTTGAGGTATGTGTGGTTCTGTATGTTAGATGCTCCTATGGATTCTAAGTTTTTTAATTCGATCGACAAACACATCGAATACGCTCTTGATATTGAAGGTAGAAATAACCTTCGCCAAGCTCGCGATAACTATTTAAGGTTAGCTTTAGCGGTTGTTGAACGCCATTTTTATCAGGGCGACACAAAGGCTATGGAACGTTTTAATAATTTGCTTTGCAATATGGACTCAGCCTTGCAATACCACCGTATTAAAGATTTTCCCACCATTTTACAAGGGGGACGCCAAGAGGATAAAAACGCCAAAGAAAGCAAACAGTTAATGAACTTTTTAGTAGACAAAGGCTACATCAAAGTAACCGATTCTACGGGGGTTGTTGATGCTAAAACTTTTGAAAAAATGACCCCTGAACAAGCTGAAAATTTATCGATTTATGTAACGGCCAAGTTTGACCCCAACACCGTGATGCCTGAATTTAAAAGCCATTTTGTAACGTTGATGGGCGGGGAAGACGGTAAAGGTAAGAGTACTATAGGATTTCAGTCATTAGGGGGGACTCTACTTGATGGAGGGAGTGGGAGAGGGGCCTTAGCCGATTTTTACGAAACACGCACCCGAGATACGTTAGCCAAATTTATGCCTTGGATTGATTTGGGCGAAAAAGACGGTCAGCAAAAAACCGATATTCGGGGTGAGGCTTTAAAATACCTTGAAAAACAAGGCATACTTAGCAAAGGCACCCGTTTGTCTAGTGATGCTTCCGACAAAGATTACAAATATCATATTACCGAGCTGTATAACCCCGATAAACCCCTGCCTTTGGAAGGCTTTTTTAAAGGTAAAAATTTATCACTTGAAGAACAAACTCGCATCGAAGGTCAATTGCGCCGCAGCCTTGATTACAGGCCCAAACTAGATCGTATGGGCTATGCGATTCCCCGTTGGAACGCCCAACTTGGCTTTGAAAATGCCTCCGATTTAGCCACCTTGCAAAACAACAAAACGGCATTGCCCAAAGACAAAACCTTGTTAAGCATGGCTCGCAATTCAAAAGTGCCAGGGGCTAGGGCTTGGTATTTATCTCTTATGAAAGGGGCCGATAAAGCGGCCACTATGCCCAAAGACCAAGCGTATCCGCCTACCAACCCGTATCGCGAGTTTTTAATTACCTCCTCTCCTCAAGATGCAGCTGGGTTTTTAAACGATTCGCGCATTACCTTAGCTAACCGTAGGCAAATGGCCATTAGCTTGGTAGAAAAATTAAAAGAAACCCCCATTATTACGCTAGCGGGTGAGCGTAATCATACGGCGCAGCAAGCCACCCAAGTACTTAGCGTGCTGTTTGAAAATGCAGGCAAAGCGCAAACTCCCTCTAAAAAAGAAACCAACACCGAAACCTTAATGGTGATGTATAACGCCGACCCCCAATTGTTCCAAGAAGCCTTTAGTCGTCAACCCAGCCAACATGTGCGTGACAATGTGGCCAAAGACCTGGCTTCTATTGGCATACGCATTACCGATAGTACTAACCCCAAAGCCACGCCCTTTGACCGTTTAAACAAAACCAAACAAAAGGCTTTAGCCGTTTTAACCCAAACTCCTATCAAAGGCACGCCTCCTGTTTCCGACAAAGTGGCGGTTAAAAAACTATTAGACATGTTCCAAAAAGAAGGCAGTACCTTAGCCGAAATGGTGATGACGGTAAAAACGCTTGAAAAAGAAGACCCTGTAGAGTTTTCTAGACTTGGGCTAACATTTAACCTTTCCATTAATGATTTGGCTAAAGAACAAAATGTGCCTACTGCCCAGTATTTGATGCAGTTTGGAACGGTAGACCCAACTAATTTACGGTCTTTAACGGTTCCTATTCAAATTTTGTCTGAAGAAAAAGTAGAAACCAAACCTAGAAACACCTTCATTAAGCCCTTAAGCTCGGATGCCGCACCCCTTTTAAGTGGGGCTATTAAAGCATCAGTATCACGTATCAGCGATGTAGCCCAACAACTAGCAAACAATGCAACCCCTGCGTTCAACGCAAAAACTGCAAGCACCATGGCCCTCATGTTTGGTAAGCCCGACGGCAGCCTCGATACCGGTCCTCGTTTAGAGGCTTTTGTGAAACAGTCTATGGGTTACCCCAGTGCTGACGAACTTAAAAAAGTCATTGATCATTTAAAACTTGAACATACCATGCATACAGCAGCCACAGCCAAAGGCTCTAATTGGTCATCGGCCATGATGAGCCTGTTGTATACCCATGAAACCAACAGAGCGCAGTCACAAAAGGTATTTGAGGCCTCTGCAAGCAAAATAGGCGACAGTTTCTTTACCCAAATAGGGGGTGTTACGGCCAAAGAATCAAAAGCCATTGTAGATGCCTTAAAACAAGAAAAAGTATTGGATGAACAAGGGCGGCTAACGGGAAGTATCAGTAGTATTAAGTTAGACGGTAAAGATTTGAACTATTTAAGAGGCAAAGTCATTCAAGCCCTAACCCCAATGATGTCTATCGATGCCCGCATTAAGGCCAATATTAACACTCAAACAGGTATCGATTTTACAGGCAGGGCGTTACTAGATACCGAAGTAAAAAGTGCAGTCGACCGTTTTGATGCCGCTCAAAAAACCTTGGTCGAAAGCCAAACCAGTCTAAAAACGACTCAAACGGATCTAGATGTTTTAAGTTCAGCCGACAAAGAACGTTTAACGGCTGACTTATCGGAATCGGATAAGCTAGCCTTTGAAAGCAGCATGCAAGACAAAGAAACTGCTTTGAAATTGCAAAAAGATCAAGCTCAAAAACAAAGTGAGGCCTCTGAACAAACCCTTAAAGACATCTTGGCACAGTATGGCAAGGCCCAAGGGGCGCAATATTTAAGCCCCGAAAAACAAAAAGCCTTTAATACTGAGCTAAGAAAGTTACGGGATGAAGAAGTAACTTTATTAAAAGACGCTAAGGTTCCTGAGGATGTGGATGGTGTGATGGCGCCTAAATATGAAAAATTGGCTCAAGATTTCAAGCTGTCTTTTGATGCAAAACGTCCCGATGAAATACTTAATCAGGATTCTAAAACATATCTATCAAACCTAACTCAAAAAGCCAACCTAAGCACCTTGGCCTCTCGTACCGATTCCGATTCTAAAGAGGCTTTAAAAACCCGCCAGCAAACAGTTTCGGATGCCATTAGCGTAAAACCCAGCTCTATGGCCGACACCTTGCGGGCTCAACATGCGGTATTGGCTGATAAATTTACTCGTTTTACCGGAGGCGATCAAAATAAAAACCTCATTTGGTTATTGCGTGAATTGCATAACACCGTTTCGTTTGCCTCTGCCTCAACAGCTTCTTCTACGGCGCCCAGTTTTGGGGGTGGAGGGCTTGAGTCTAAGCGTACAGGGCCTGGGCCTAGCTTAGAAAGAAAAGACGACATGCGCAAAGACGATTTGGGCAAAAAAGATGACAGCAGCAAAAAAACGGATGATGCATCCAAAAAAGACGATCTGTCTAAGAAAACTGATGAAAGCAAAAAACCAGACGATACAACAAAAGATACTACAAAGACGGATACTACCTATCGAGTGGATGTATCGGCCTTCAAGGTACTTGAATTAGCCCATTCAGAGGTGAGTTTAGACGCCGATGCGGTGGCAGTAACCCCTGTTGATCGTCCTAAGGTAGAGCCTAAAACAATCAGTAGTTTGACTGTAGATCATGGGCTTATGGACGCATCCGATGCGGTAGAGGTGGATGAAGAGCCCGAATTTGACATGGACGATGATGATGTTGAAGTTACCATAGACGATAAACCCGATCGATTTGGCCTGGTTCACGACGAAGATCGACGCACGGTAGATACAGGACCTAAGGTGATTAATGTGCGTGGCAAAGATGAGCCTGAAGTTTTGGTAAGGCCTTACGTAGCACCTAAGATAGAGTATGTAGAACGTCACGTCGACTGGAACGATGATGACACCGTTGTAGGCGATTTAAATTTACACAAAGACGACCCTGTGGAAACCCCTAAAAAGGCTGAAACCAAGGCCGAGGTTCTAAAAGTCGAAGAAAAACCAGTAGACGAACCTGTGAAAAATCCAAATACGCTACGCAGCGCTTGGGATCTTAAAGAAACCCCTGAAGCCAACGATAAGGCCGATACCCCTCGTGAAACCCGTGTGTTTAATAATTTTGATACGGGGCCAACGGTATCCTGGGGTGAACGCCGCAGCCGAGTAGATTCAGACGTGGTGCCTAGCGATGATGCCTTAAAACTAGACGATATGACAGATGACGATGAGGGGCCTGTGACCCCAAGGGCTGCTGGTTCCAACGAAGACAAGCCTTTGCGCTTAGATAGGTCACCTTTCAAACTTGAACCCGATGTAGCAGAGGTGAGAGATACTGCCAAAACCGAAAAAACAGCCCGAGTGTTTACCTCAGCCTTAGATGCCCCAGCTATAGAAATTAAGCCCTTTACCTTGCCCACAGACGCAAAATTTGAGGCCACAGTAGCTAAAAAAGACAGCGCAAGAACCGAAGCTGTTGATCTTAAAAAAGTGGAGCCGCAAAAGGCTGAAGACCTTGCAGATGAACCCCAAAAAGCTTCTGAACAGTCAAAACTGACCCCAGAAGCAAAGCCCAGCCTAGAGCAATCGGCAAAACCTAGCAAAGCCGATGCCGATTCGGGCCGTACTAGCCCTACGCTTCCAAAGCATGCCAAGCTAAAGTTAGATCAAGAGGCTTTGTACGCCAAATACTTAACCTTTGACAAATTGAGGGTATTGTTAGCCCAACCGAATACAACGTTTAAAGTGTTTGCCCCTGAAACCAAAGATGGCAAACCTAGCCCTAAACAGTTTATACAAATTACCACCCCAAAAGGCGAAACCCGGGCCTATGCTTTGCGGTTAAACGACAATAGGGCCGACCTTGAAAATCATACAACCGTACCCCGTGGCTATTCGCTTAGCATGGAAGGCAGTCATACCAGCTCGCTGGACGCGTTGTTAGGCACTCCTAAAAAGACCGCTTCCAAATCGCCATCAGCCAGTCGCTCGGCTAGCCCCATGCCCCCCAAACGTAGCGACTCACCCACAACCAAGGCAACTGGGGATGCCTCAGTTCCTAAAAAATCTACAGTTATTCGCAACAATCCAAACCGATTTAGAAATATGACGTAGCGCTCATAGTGTGTAAATCCCCCTTTCAATGTTAGATTTGCACACTTTTAGTCGTTAAATTTCCAATAATCCACAACAGAGTTGCTAGATTTCGGCTAAATGTTACAATTCAAGTGTTGATTTTATATGTTTTTTAACCGATTTTTAAAATTAAAACCCTTATTAGCCAAGAAATCTTTATTTCTTTTCGGAGCCCGTGCCTCGGGTAAGTCGTCGTTAATTCGAAACGATTTAAAGCAAGAAACGTTTGTCATTGATTTGTTAAAAGGCGATACCTACCTTCGATTAAGTGCAGAGCCTTGGCTTTTAGAATCGATGGTAGAGGCACTTCCCCCCGAAAAATGGGTGGTTATTGATGAAATTCAACGTATTCCTGACCTCTTAAATGAAGTACATAGGCTGATTGAAGAAAAACAAAGGCGGTTTTTATTAACCGGAAGCAGCGCTAAAAAATTGCGCCAAAAAGGGGTTAATTTGTTAGCGGGGCGAGCCTGGGAAGTTCGTTTGTGCCCCCTTGTTTATTCAGAAATTCCTCAGTTTAACTTAAACCGCTATTTGCAATACGGGGGCCTTCCAGCGGTGTATTTAAGCGAAGACCCTAAAGAAGAATTACACGCCTATGTAAACACTTACCTTAAAGAAGAAATTCAAGCAGAAGCCTTTATAAGAAAAATTCCTGCTTTTTCAAGGTTTCTTCAAACAGCCGCCTTAACCAGTAGACAAATGCTCAACTTTTCTTCGGTAGCTAGCGATGCAGGCATTCCAGTGTCTACTATTCGAGAATACTACCAACTATTACAAGATACCTTGTTGGGGTTTTTAGTGTCTGCTTGGACCCAATCTAAAAAAAGAAAAGCTATCAGTACTGCCAAGTTTTATATCTTTGACTGTGGAGTTCGGCATACCTTGGCAGGCATCGAAAATGTAGATCCAAAGTCTAATACGTTTGGGGATGCATTCGAACACTTCATAGCACTAGAATTATGGGCCTATAGTCACTACAACCGAACCCACGAAGAACTGGGCTATTGGCGAACCTTAAACGGTCAGAAAGTAGATTTTGTTTTAGGAAGCTCATTAGCGATTGAAGTAAAGGCCACAAACAAAGTAAGCCGAAAACATCTATCCGGCTTAAAAGCATTGGCTGAAGAAAATGCGTTTAAGCATCACATTCTTATTAGCCAAGATACCCTCAACCGTAAAGAAGAGGGTATCGATATACTGCACTGGGAAACCTTTTTAAAAAGGCTTTGGAACGGAAACTACCTACCCCCCAATTCGGCTGGCTAGGTCTTTGTCTAGCATAATCAAGCCAGCTGGGTTTTCGCCAATCAGCTTTAGGCGCGACAAAATATCTCTAAACGTGGTTTCTTCTTCTACTTGCTCAGTTACAAACCAACCTAAAAATTGGTAACTTACATGGTCGTTGCTTTTAAGGGCGTTGGTAGCCAAGGTGTGAATGGCCTTGGTAACGGCTTCTTCGTGCTTTAGGGCCGATTCAAACGCGGCTTTAATGTTTTTCCACTTGGCCGTAGGCGCTTGAAGGGTTTGTAAATCAACCACCCCTCCACGTTCTAGTATGTGGTGGTAAAACTTCATGCCATGGCCGTATTCTTCCCGTGATTGCAATTCCATCCACTTGGCAATGCCTTTATAGCCTTCTGTTTCAAAATAGGCCGCCATGGCCAAATAAAGATATGATGAAAACATTTCTTTTTGAAGGTGGGCATTAAAATTAGCCAATACTTTTTTATCCATAATTTACTCTCCTTGATAAACGATTTTTTCTAAATCACCCAAATGGGCGAATAAGGCGTTGGTCTGGCTTAAAAAAGCCAGCCTGTTTTGCTTGATAGCGGGGTCTTTATCCATTACTAACACCGCTTCAAAATACCCGCTTAAGGGCTCAATTAAACCTGCTAAATGCATTATGACCTCTTGAATGGTGGCCGATTTTAAACCTTGTTCACAGCCTAACACAGCTTTGTAAGCTTTTGTTTCGCTGGGCTCGGTAAACAAGGCGGGGTTTACAGCTACGCCTGATGTGGCCTCTTTTGCTAGGCGTTTGCTGCGTACTGCGGTTTCTACTAATTGTTTAAATTGAACATTCTTTTTTTGTTCAGACAAGGTGCACGCCAAGTCATAGGCTTGAATAGGGGTGTCTAGTATTTTGTCGCTTACAGCATCCAATACATCGTAGCTTGAAAAGTCGCTTAAAAGCGTTTTGAATCGCTCAAGCATAAAGGTTTCAATAGCCACAACATGGGTTTCTGGCTTGTTTAAAAGGGCTAGGGCCTTGTAGAAAAAAGTACGGGGTGACACTGTGTTTAGTGTTTGTTTTGACAGTCGGGGATCTTCAATGTCATTTAAAGTTCTAATGAAAATAACGACCCATTCATTGCCTGCACGTCTTAAGCCCCAAGGATCCCGTGAACCAGTCGGAATTAGTCCATTGGCGAAACACGCCGCAATGGTGTCGATTCGGTCGGCTAGACCTACGATTAAACCCTCAAGTTGAGACGTTCCATCTAGCTTTAAATGATCTAGAATCCCCTTACTCACAGCCTCTGAAAGCCCTTCTTTTTTGGCATAGATACTCCCCATGAAACCTTGCAGTGAGGGTAATTCAAACACCATGTGGGTGGCCAAATCGGCTTTGCAAAGCTCGGCTACCTGTTCAATCGTGGCTAGTGTTTGTGGGTCTAGGTTTAAACAGTCTTTGGCAAAAAATTGGGCCAAGGCCTTAATGCGTTGGGTTTTGTCATACATGCTGCCCAAACCCTTTTGAAACACGATGGTTTTAAGCTTGTCTAGTTTACTTGAAAGTGGGGTTTTAAGATCTTCAGTCCAAAAAAACAGGGCATCATCCAGACGGGCTTTAAGTACCCCTTCGTTGCCATTTTTAATAATGTCTTTGTTAGCATCGGTAACGTTGTCCGCAACTACAAAAAAACGATTTTTTACATCTGAACGATTTTCGTCTAGATACTCTGGAAAAAACTTCTGATGTTTTTTCATGGTTTCTACCAACACCTTGTGCGGTAATCCGGTGTTGGTATCTGAATACGCTTTATCAAACCTGCCCTCAAGAATCTCAGGGTTTTCGGTTAAAAATACCACTTCTTGAATAAGCGGGTCTTCAGGCTGTGCTCTATATCCTTTGAAAATACAACCGTAATTTCCGTTTTCGATGCAATTTTTTCGCTCATTCTGATCCACGATCACAGAATGTTTTCTAAGCTCAGCTTTATAGTCTTCTAAATTGGCTGAACTGATAACAAAAGACTGCCCCAAAAAAGAACCTAAATTTTGCTCAGTATTACTCAAAAATCGATGCCCATGTGATACATTGCCAGCGTCTATTCCAAATAAATGTACAGGTAACACCTCGTTATTCCACATCGATACTATCCAACGAATCGGTCGCACAAAAGGGCCTTGGTTGTTGCCCCATTTCATAGCAATGGGCAAAGGGAGTTTTTCAACCACTGAACCTATCAAAGGGGCCAGTAAATGTTTTACAGGTTGGCCTACTTTGTTTTTGTACAGCACCACGTAGGTTTTACCTTGTTCGTCTTCAAGTTTGGCTTCACGTTCGCTGGCTTCATTTTTCTTTAAAAAACCCAAGCCTGCGGGTGTCCACTGGCCGTCTGGGGTATGGGCAATAGCGGCTATTGGCCCACGAATGCGCAGGGTTTCGTTTGAAGTGTTATCAGGTAAGCCCTCTATTAAAACGGCCAAACGTCGGTAAGTACCCAAGGTTTTAAGCGAACTTGGAACAATTTTGTGCTTGGCTAACTCGGTCGTAAACCCTTCTTTCAAATTGTCCAACAACTCAGGCATAAACCGTGCCGGAATTTCTTCACATCCAATTTCTAATAAATACTGGTTCATACAGTTCGGCTTTCTAAATAGGCTTGTGCGCAGGCCTTGGCCAATTTACGAATACGTAAAATGTATTCCATACGCTCGGTAACCGAAATGGCTCCGCGAGCATCCAACACATTAAAGGTATGCGAACATTTTAAGCACAGGTCATAAGCGGGGGTAACACGGCCTTTAGCAAGCACATCTTCACATTCTTTTTCGTACTGTTCAAACCATTGAAACAGTCGGTCTATGTTGGCGTCCTCAAAATTGTAATGGCAGCTTTCAATTTCAGAGTGTTTATACACATCACCGTAGGTCACTACATGGCCGTTATGCTCTTGCCACACAATGTCGTATACCGTGGGTTTGTTTTGAATAAACATGGCCAAACGCTCAAGTCCAAAGGTAATTTCTACGGGTATTGGGTTTACATCCAAGCCGCCGCATTGTTGAAAATAGGTAAACTGGGTAATTTCCATGCCGTCTAACCACACTTCCCAACCTACTCCCCAAGCCCCTAATGTGGGCGATTCCCAGTTGTCTTCTACAAAGCGAATGTCATGATCTTCGGTGCGAATGCCCAAGGCTTTAAGGCTGTCTAGGTACATGTCTACAATGTTAATGGGAGAGGGCTGTAAAATAACCTGCAGCTGAAAATAATGCTGTAATCGGTTTGGGTTTTGTGCGTAACGACCGTCAGTTGGACGCCGTGAAGGCTCTACATACACCACGTTCCAAGGTTTTGAATCCAACACCCTCAAAAAGGTGTGTGGGCTCATGGTGCCAGCTCCTTTTTCGGTATCGTAGGGCTGAACAATTAAGCAGCCTTTTTGGCTCCAAAAGGTTTGTAGGGTCAAAATCATGTCTTGGAAGGTCATTATTTTTGAGGGGGTCATACCCCTAGTTTAAACGCAAGGGCTTTAGCGTACAACCCATGTTCTTACAGTATTTAACGCATCACAGGCCTCGTTTAAGGCCCATTGCCACCACTCGTCTATGGAATCGTAGGGCACGGCTTGGCACATCCACGACGGGGTTTTTTGAGTTTTAAATATCCACACGTTTTTCACCCAACGAAACCGTTGAATGTAGTCAAGGCTGTCTTTTGAAAAAGCGTCTTTGCTTGAGTAATGAATCCAAAAGGGAATATTTCGGTAATAAGCCATTTCATACAGGTAGGGTAGTTCAGGAATATTGCTGGGTAGCACCGGCATATTAAGTACATGGGGCATTTTAAGGGATGCCAAAAGATCTAAATTGTTTAAAACGGTGTCAAAACTATCTTCGCCAGTCCAATCTTTGTAGCTACCCGCTTCAAAGGTGGGCATCATCACCACCACTCGATCCACTTTGTTTAGCCACGATTTCTGCTCGTCTAAATTCCAAACGCCATGAGTCCAAACCGTAATCTCGTAGCCTTCCTGTTTAAGCATAGTGACACACTCTTCAAGTTTGTTCCAAGCCGTGGGATCGCCCCCTAAAATATGCACGTGCGGTTTAAAAAAGGGCAACTGTTTTAGGTTGTCTTGCAGCCAAAACCGCCAGTTTTTACCACTGTTTTTAGGTTTAAAGTTGGGTTGCCACACCTTGCAGTTAAAGCAACGCAGTTGGCATGCAGACGATACAAAAAATGCCGTATTTACAATTTTCATTTTATTATGTTAATTTTTATTTATAAATTTAAAAAACATTACGTTATTATGAATATTCTTTACTTTACTGATACAAATCTGCGTACAAAAACCAAAGTCTGGAACTTTGGGGTGCTGGCTTTTTTAAATAACCCTGGTTATGCCCAACAGGTGTTTGAAAGTTTGAATCCCAAAATTCCCTTACGAATAATGCTTCACACTATACCTGCTTCAAGCCATCTATCCAAATCTGAACTTGAGCAAAAGTTACTGGATGTCTTTAAAAACGCACACTTTGAACAGGTTTGTATTCAAGACCTAAGAACTACTGCCAAAAAGAACAAAGGGATTGTTGTGTATGCAGTGTTGATATTGAGTTGGGGCCTTTCTGTGTGGATTTGGAATTTTTTTCTAATTCCCTTGAAAGCCAAAAATAAGCTATCAAAACTTCAGCTCAATCAGTTTGCGATGCAACTCGAAGGTAGTCAAAAAAATCAAACAAAAAAACAACAGTTAAGTCAAAAAAATCAACAAAATAATGGACAATCTATTCAAGGTATTCAAACGTTTTTACAGCTACCCATGATTATTGAAAAAGCAAGGTTTAATGCTCATGAAATAAATTTGGTGGCTTATGTAATGCCCGAACAATCCAGCGATTTTTTTAAACAACTAGACGGTGTTTTAGCCCAGTATCCTGCTTTAAATGCCTCCACCCAAGAATTAAATTCAGACGTATTTCGTATTGCTTTGCGTTGTGCCGTGAAAGACAATCCATGAAACAATTTTTAAAAAAACACTACCTACTATGGATTACCTTTTTTTGTGGGGCGCCGCTTTTTTGGGTGGCAAGCCTAGCGATGGCTGAGCTTAAAACAGAGTCAGATTTACGCCAAAAAAAGGAGGGTGTTCAAGCTCAAATAGAAGTGTTAAATGGGCCTCAAGAGCTCAGCTTAACAGCTTGGGCCAAAGCTGTTTTTCCAAGTTTTACCCTTAAAACATACCCTAAAGGAATTAGGGTATCAGGAACAGCTGAGCACTTGGATGCTCTGGTAGCCATTTTGCAGGCTCAACAAGCCAGCTGTCCCGGGAGCTTAAAGGTTTTTGAGTTGCAAGGCTATCCCGATCAAACTGTAAGCTTAGAATTTGAATATGAAAAAGGGCAAAAACAATGACTATAAAGAGCCTATGGATGGGGTGTTTTGTGCTAAGTGTTTTGCTGTATCAGTTGTTAAATGCTGAAACCGTATTAACCTATCAAAATCGCATGAACCCGGGCTTAATCAGAACCCTAAAGCAAAGCACCCTACAAACTCCGTCGGCCTTTTTGCATTTGCAGTTATCGTATGCCGATGCCAAACAAACCGCCGACATGTTAAAGCAGCTGATTCCTACACTTAGTGTGGTTCCTGATCTTCGCACCCAAAGTCTTGAAATAATGTGTACTCAAGCGCAGGCAAGACAGGTAGAAAAGGCTGTGGCTGATTGGGATGTACCCGTTCAAACCTTGCAGTTTGATGTGCAAATTATAGAAATGGCCCTTCAAGACTCTGAAACCTTAAAATCAGCTTTCTCTAATTTAGGTTCGGGGTTCAAAATTAACTTTAATTTTCAAACCAACCAGGTTACAGGGCCCGATGCGTTAGAGTCGCTTTTACAAGCCTATGTGCAATCGGGCAAAGCCAAGGTGCTGGCAAAACCCATGATTGCCACCTTGGCACATTCAAAAGCCTCTTTAAAACTGGGTGACAGTATTCCTTATTCAACAGCCACCTATCACCAAAATTTTGTTGCTTACGATATTCATTATATCGACACGGGCATCGAATTTTCGATTTTACCAAAAACAACCTCGTCCAATAGGCTTTGTGCTGATATTTCGGCTCAGGTAAAAGGCGTTAAAGTATGGAAAGAATTGGCAGGTAGTACTCAACCCGTACTTTCGCTGCGTAAGGCCGATACCACGGTGTATTTAAACTTTAATCAAACCCTGGTTATTGCCGGGCTTTTAGACGAACAGCAAAAAGAAAACCTGCATAAAACAGCTTTTTTAAGTGATTTACCCTTTATTGGTCATTGGTTTATTGGCAAAAGTATCGAAAAAACGACTACAGATGTGTGGTTGATGATTACCCCTAAAAAATTAATAAGCCCCCAAATATAAATAGAAAAATCAGCCCGTCAGGGCGTGAGGGGGCGACGCAAGCCCCAAGTACAAATAGAAAAGCTCTCGAATAGGGGGGATCTTCGAGAGCTTATGTATTAACCCAAAACTTTTGTTAATTGGGTTACAATGGCAGTAAATTGCACTTGAATGCTATTATTTTAACCCAAAAGAAATATCAAGTAAAGCTATGCAAATTTCCTCATTATTTTTACCTATAGGGCTTATTCTGGCGTTGGTTTACAACTCGGTTTTTGCTATTGATTCCACTTTTTTTAATCAGTTAAAACCTCATAAAACCATAGAGCATGTGATGTACGAAACCTATTTTAATAGCGAAAGTGGAACCACTAGTGTAATTGGCTACCATTTTGACTCATTTTTTACCCCGCAGTGGTTTGGCACATTGGCCATTTTTGGGGCCGTAGGGGGTAACCGTGGGGGCTATGGTATTGCGGGTATTGGAATGGGATATCGTCATACTCTGAACCCTAAAGTAACTTGGTCTACTTTGGTTATTTTAGGTTCGGGAGGAGGGGGCGGTATTCCCGCTGGAGGTGGCTTGGCCGTAGAAACACTTACAGGCCTTAGCTACGAGTGGATGGATGGCCTTTTTGTGGATGCTAAAGTGGGCTATTTAACCTTCCCAAGCGGAACTTTTCATACCCCAGTGTTTAATATTGGGGTTTCATACCAAATGGTGAGGCTTTATTTGCCCTATTTTTAATATTTGCTGACTCAAAAATCAATAATAATAAGTCAACTTGGGTTCTTTAGCGGCCTTAACCTCGTCAAGCCGTGTTATAGGGGCTGTGTGAGGGGCAGAGGTGAGGCGTTCAGGGTTGTTAACAATATCGTGCTTGATGGCAATCAAGGCCTCGATAAACGATTCAATGGTTTCAAAAGGTTCTGTTTCTGGGGTTTCAATCATCAAAGCTTCCGGGGCGATCAGAGGAAAATAAATGGTGGGCGGATGAAACCCGTAGTCCATCAAACGTTTGGCTACATCTAAGGCTTTAACCCCATGGTCTTTTTTCTCGTTTTTTAAACTAATGACAAATTCGTGTTTGCACACGCCTTGAGTAACGATGCTGTAATAAGGAGCAAGGCGGGTTTTCATGTAATTGGCTAAAAGCACCGAGTTTTCACTGACTTCTTTTAAGCCCAAAGCACCCAACGAACAAATGTACGTGTAAGCGCGTACCAAAATACCCACATTGCCATAAAAACTGTGTAGACGACCTACGCTTTGAGGATTTTGAGTTCTCCAAACATATTGGTTGCCCTCTTTAATGACATGAGGCGAGGGCAAAAACGGAATTAATTTTTCGTTGACCCCTACAGGTCCAGCCCCTGGCCCACCGCCTCCGTGAGGGGTAGAAAAGGTTTTGTGTAAATTTAAATGAGCCACATCAAAGCCGTTTAGCCCAGGTTTCATATAGCCCATAACAGCGTTGGCATTGGCGCCATCCCAATACATCAAGCCATCTAATTCATGAATTTTTTGAGAAATATGCAAAATGTCTGATTCAAAAATACCTAAGGTATTAGGGTTGGTTAACATCATGCCGGCTACGTTGTCATTGAGTTTTGAACCCAAATCTTCCAAGTTCACCTTGCCGTTTTCATACGATTTTACCGTTACCGTGGTCCAATCCACGCAGGTTACCGAAGCGGGGTTGGTGCCATGCGACGAATCAGGTACCAAAATAACGTTTTTATTTTTGTGCCCTTTTGAAGCGTGGTAGGCCTGCATCATCAATAAGCCTGTGTATTCACCTTGAGCACCTGCCGCAGGTTGTAGGGTAAAGGCTTTAAACCCAAAAATGTTACAGAGGCTTTTCTCAAGTTCAAACAACAGTTCTAAAATACCTTGTGAGTCGGCTTCATCGGCCAAAGGATGTACCGCTGAAAAACCGTCTAGGGCAGCCATGTCGTCATTAAGTTTAGGATTGTATTTCATGGTGCATGACCCCAACGGATAAAACCCAGTTTCTACCCCGTAATTCATTTTTGAAAGCCCTGTGTAATGGCGCATCACTTCAATTTCAGATACATCGGGTAATTTGGGTGGGTTTTTACGTAGCAAAGCACCTAAGCTAGAAGCATCAAAGGCTAACTCAGGTTGAGGAAGTTTTGGCGACGATTTTCCAGGTTCAGAATAATCAAAAATCAGCTTATTTTCGTCTTTGTCTATCATAAAACTCCTTTTAAGGCGGATACCAGTTGATCCATTTGAGCTTTGGTCTGTATTTCAGTGGTAGCAATAAGTAGGTGGTGAGTAAGGTTTGGATACAGTTTCGAAAGATCAACCCCAGCTAAAATATTGTGTTTTTTAAGTTCTGAAACAATGGCTTTAGCAGGTTTGGGCAATTTCACGACACATTCTTTGAAGGTGGTACCCGTGTTTAGTACTTCAAGGCCTATTTTTTTAAGTTCTTGAGTCAAATAACGTGAATGTGCCATACAGGTTTGTGCTGCCAATTTCATACCATTAGGGCCCATTAACGACATGTAAATGGTGGCTGTTAAAGCCAATAATCCTTGGTTGGTACAAATGCTAGAAAAGGCCTTTTCGCGGCGAATATGTTGTTCACGGGTTTGCAGGGTTAATACGTAGCCTGTTTTACCTTGTTGATCAACCGTTTCACCGGCAATTCGACCGGGTAATAACCGAATAAACTCGGTTGAGGCCGTCATAATGCCCAAATAAGGCCCGCCAAAGGCTACCGGAATGCCCAAAGGTTGTCCTTCAGCGCTGGCTAAGTCGGCCCCTAACTCACCTGGGCTTTTTAGTAAGCTAAGTGCCAAGGGGTCGCAATGCATAATCACATAGGCCCCTGCGGCTTTGGCTTTGGCAATCAAGCTCGAGTAATCGTGTATAGTTCCAAAAAAATCGGGGTAGGGCAGTACTACAGCAAGGGTAGAGTCATTGAGTTGCGCTTCCCAAGCCGATTCAGGGATGGCATAAGGGGTATCTTGTGAGCCTACTTCAACTAAAGTGATACCCTTAGGTGCCCAATAAGTTAAAAGTACGTCTTTGTACGAAGGTGACAAGGTAGTAGGTACCAAAATGTTGGGTTTTGTTTTTTGTTTGGCATGAAAGGCCACTACACCGCTTTCGGCTAAGGCAGTGGCTCCGTCATAAACCGATGCATTCGAAATAGCCAAGCCAGTAAGCTGGGTAACCATGGTTTGAAACTCAAAAATAGCCCTCAAAGTGCCTTGGCTAATTTCGGGTTGATAGGGGGTATAAGACGTTGTAAATTCAGAACGATTGACCAAGTATTTAATGGCACTGGGTATAAAATGAGTGTACGCACCACCACCCATAAACGACAACATGGTGCTTGAACTTACATTGTGTTTTGCTAATGTATTAAAGGTGTTTTTAAGTTCAAATTCGGTTAAAGAAGTGGCAAGTTGTATATCGTTTTCAGCATTTTTAGGAATATCGTCAAATAGGGCTTCAATACTATCAACCCCTATAGCCTTTAACATTAAGCTACGTTTTTCAGGGGTGATAGGTGAGTAGTACATTACAAACTTTCCAAATAGTTTTGGTACTCGGCATGGGTCATTAAATCATCCAATTCTTTTTCGTCTGATAATTTTACTTTTACCAACCAACCCTCTTCGTAAGGTGATTCGTTAATCAATCCAGGGTTTTTTACCACGGCATTGTTTACATCGCATACTTCGCCGGTAACGGGCATGTACAAGCTAGACAATGTTTTAACCGATTCAATGGTTCCAAATTCTTGCATTTGTTCAAATTGGGCAAGTTTTGAGGGTAGGTCTACATATACAATTTCGCCTAATTCGTCGGCGGCATAGGTTGAAATGCCAATAACGGCAACGTCGCCGTCTTTTCTAACCCATTCGTGTTCTTCAGTAAATTTTAAATGTGATAATGACATTGTGAAATCATTTCCTCTCTCTTCATACGCATCTTTTTTATTGAAACAGCCTCATTATTCCTTTTTTTAAGGGGTTTGTAAAGCGAGCTTGAAAAAATATTTTTGGGTTTAAGGAAAGCGTAACTAATGTTAAACTGAACACCTTCAAAAATTCACACAAAATCGAGGTTTTTACATGAGTCACCTGTTACCAAATTTGGCCAAAAACGACCCTGAATTACTGCAGCCCATGCTAAAAGAATTAACCCGTCAGCAAAACAGTCTAGAAATGATTGCTTCAGAAAACTTTACCTCTCAAACGGTTATGGAAGCCCAAGGCACTTGGTTAACCAATAAATACGCCGAAGGCTTACCTTCTAAACGCTATTACGGAGGCTGCGAATTTGTAGACCAAGTAGAACAATTGGCCATTGACCGTGTAAAAAAGCTGTTTGGGGCCGATCATGCCAACGTACAGCCTCATTCGGGTGCTCAAGCCAACACGGCTGTGTTTTTTGCTGTGTTAAAGCCAGGGGACACCATCATGGGTATGAACTTAGCCCATGGCGGACACTTAACCCACGGCTCACCCGTGAATTTGTCGGGTTCTTATTTTAATGTGGTACCTTACGGGGTAGCTCAAGCTGATGGTCGAATCGACTATGATGCTTTTGAGGCCAAAGCCAAAGAAACTCAACCCAAGCTCATTATTGCAGGAGCCTCTGCTTACCCACGTATCATCGATTTTGAACGTATTTCAAAAATTGCCAAATCAGTTGGAGCCTTGTTTATGGTAGACATGGCCCACATTGCGGGGCTTGTGGCGGCTGGCTTGCATCCAAGTCCGGTGCCTTTTGCCGATTTTGTAACCACCACCACCCACAAAACCCTACGCGGGCCACGAGGCGGTGTTATTTTATGCAAAGCTGAACATGCCAAAGCCGTTGATAAAGCCGTGTTTCCAGGCACTCAGGGTGGGCCTTTAATGCATGTGATTGCAGCCAAAGCCACGGCCTTTAAAGAAGCCTTGTCGGACGACTTTAAAACCTACCAAAAACAAGTGGTCGCCAATGCCAGAGCCTTAGCTGAAGCCTTGGTGTCTCATGGGTTTAACCTAGTGTCAGGTGGCACCGACAACCACATGGTGTTGGTTGATTTGCAAAATAAAAACATTACCGGAAAAGAAGCCGAACATGCCTTAGACGCAGTAGGGATTACCGCTAACAAAAATGCCGTTCCTTTTGATCCACAAAGTCCGTTTATTACTTCAGGAATTCGCTTGGGTACTCCTGCCATCACCTCTCGAGGACTTAAAGAAGCCGATATGAAAACCATAGCCGGCATTATTGCAAGCGTGGTGGCAGATAGCACTAACTCTGCAGTACAAAAAGCGGCTGCTGAACAAGTAGCGGCGCTTACCCAACGTTTTCCTTTGTATCCTAACTTAGGCTAATCATGGCGTATCGTTTAGGGTATTTGGGCCCCGAAGGCACGTTTAGCGAAGAGGCTTGCAAAGTTTATCAAAAAAATGGAGCTCCCGAAGGAGCTGAAAATATCCCTTTTTACAGTCACCAAGCTGTGTTTGACGCTTTAAAAAGCGAACAAGTAAAGGCCATCATGACCCCTTTGGAAAATTCTGAGGAAGGGCCAGTGACCCCGTCTTGGGATTTTTTGGTGCAAGCGTCTGACTTGGGTTTTCATATTGAATACGAATTAATTTTGCCTGTAGATTTGGCTTTAATGGCAAGACCAGGAGTTACAGTCGATCAAATCATACACATTTATTCCCATCCACAACCCCTAGAACAAAGTCGACGTTTTATTTATAAACATTATCCAAAGGCTAAGGTACAACCGTTTAGTTCAACAGCCCTTGCGGCGGCGGCTGTAGTAGCCGTGGCAGAGCCTAATGACAGACCTTTAAACAATGAATTTTCAGCTTGTGTAGGCCCAAAATCGTTAGCCGAAAAATTTAATCTCAACACCCTTGCCGAATCCATCCAAGATAACCCCAACAACAGCACTCGTTTTGGTGTGGTGGGTAGGCAAAAAACAAAGCCTACAGGTAACGACAAAACTTCGTTAGCGTTTGCGGCTAAACGCGATGTTCCCGGTAGTTTGGTGGATCATTTGGCAATTTTCAAAGAGGCCAATATTAACTTAACCAGCATCATGTCACGCCCGGCTAAAACACAGTTGGGAGACTATTGGTTTTTTATTGACCTTGAGGGTCATATTGAGGATGAAACTGTAGTTAATGCAGTAGAAAAGTTAAAATCAAAAACAACCTGTAAGTACCTCGGTTCTTACCCAAAGGCGGCCCTATGATTGACCCAAAACGTATACGTGAAAACTATTCAGAAGTAGAAACCGGTTTAAATAACCGCCGTTTTCCTTTGGACGACTTGTTGCAATGGAAAACCATCGATCAGGACTGGCGCAAACAAAGTATCGAGCTTGAAAATCTTCAGGCCCAGCGTAACCAATTGTTGCCCAAAGGCAAGCCTGAGCCCGAGGTTATGGTGAAGCTAAAGGCCTTGTCCGACGCTATTCAGGCCCAACAGGGGGTTGTTCAAACCCTTGAAAACGAACTTAAAAAACTAGCTTTGCAATTACCCAATATTCCTGTGGCCGATGTACCCGTGGGTGCCAGCGAAGCTGATAACGTAGAGCTTAGAAAAGTGGGTTCACCACCTTCTTTTGCGTTTACCCCCAAAACCCACGATGAATTGGGAGAGTCTTTAAATATCCTTGATTTTACCCGAGCCGCGGTTATGTCGGGGGCTCGATTTGCTTTGTACAAAGGTTTGGGTGCAAAGTTGGAACGCGCCCTGATTCAGTTTATGCTAGACACACATACCGAATTGCATGGTTATACCGAATTAATGCCCCCCGTTTTGGTGAACTCACAAAGTTTGGTAGGTACGGGTCAATTGCCCAAGTTTGCCGAAGATAGTTTTAAAATAGACGACACCGATTTATGGCTAAGTCCCACAGCCGAAGTGCAGCTTACCAATTTTTACCGAGACAGCATTATCGACGAAAAACAACTACCGGTTAAACTAACCGCCCACACGGCTTGTTTCCGCAAAGAAGCCGGCTCTTACGGCAAAGACATGAACGGCCTTATTCGCCTGCATCAATTTAACAAAGTTGAGCTGGTGCAGATTGTTCAACCCGAGCAATCAGAAGCAGCGTTGCAAGCGTTGTTGGGCCATGCAGAAACCATTTTAAGGCAGCTTGAATTACCGTATCGAGTATTGGGCTTGTGCACGGGTGACATGGGTTTTTCATCGGCCAAAACCTACGATATTGAAGTGTGGATCCCCTCTCAAAACACCTATCGCGAAATTTCTTCGTGCTCAACCTTCACTGATTTTCAATCAAGAAGGGCTATGATAAGATACAGAAACACCGAAGGCAAAGTGCAATATGCACATACCATTAATGGGTCTGGCTTGGCTGTAGGGCGTACCTTTGCAGCTATTTTAGAAAATTACCAACAAGCTGATGGCAGCATTAAAGTGCCTAAAGTTTTGAGAAAGTATTTAGGAGTGGAAACAATTTAGTGAGTTTAAGCGACGATTTTATTAATTTTTTTAAAGCGTTAGCCAACGAAGAACGCATACAAATTATTGATTTGTTGAAACAAAACAAAGAAATGTTTGCCCAAGATGTTGAAAAGCATTTTTATTTGGAACAATCCACAACCTCTCACCATTTAAATACCTTACGCCGTGCGGGTATCACCAAAACCCGTAAAGAGGGTAGAAAAGTGTTTTATTCTATCGACTACGATTCCTTTAACAAACAGCTCAACGCTTTCCAAACACTCTTTAAGGCGCCTGATTAATACATCGAAGAAATAAAATGCATCATTTAGACATTTCATGTCGATAATACAACTATGAGTCAGTATAGTCCTGATTTGTTTAAGCCTGCCCGAGCCTCGGAAGCCTTATTAAAAATGGCCGAGGAAAAAATTGACGCTTTAGGCGGCAACTATGCGCATTTGAAAAAAGAGCTGAGAGAAAGCTTGGAAACAACGGATGCTCCAAAACCTCCTATCATTGATCCTTCAAAAGGATTGTATTAAACGTTAGGATTTTCTTATGGATATTCAACAACAGTCTCCCCTTTTAAAAACGGATAAATTAAAACAAGGCCAGGCACAAACCAAGCACGCCGAGGCGCAAAATTTTAATACAGTCCTTGAGCAAATTCACAAAAACGTGGCTCCTCAGGTGATAGCCCCCGATGCTATGGCCAAAACCAAGTTTAAAGAAAAAAAACAGGGCGTTACAGCGGTTACTGAGGAAGACCTGGATGAAAAAGAAGTGGAAGATAATATTCATACCACCGTTCAAAAATTAAAGAAAAAACTTAAAGCATTGGCTGAATTAGAAAGACGGGTTTTGGGGTTAAAGTAGTTTTTTGAGATTTTTGTAATAGTTTTCGTGGCTACCAAACGAAAGCAGTGTGAGTACATTTTTTTCAAACAAATAACTTAATAAGTATTGCTGAACTCCAATTTTGAATTTCGTTACTCGTACGCCAGCAAGATCTCCCTTTTTAAGCTCGCCAGAAAGTGGTGTTTGGATCAACTTTTTAATTTCTTCATTCAGGATGGATAACTCATTTTTATGAAGTTTTTTAGTTATTTTTTTAAACTGAGGAACTTGGCGAAGTTCAATGGAGTTCATAAGGTTCCGATAGGCCCGCCTGAGCTTCTTTAAGGGCATACAGAGAATCTAGTACAAATTGAATGGGTAAATCAGGGTTCTCAAGTGCTGCTCTGCCAACCTCAGCCCATAATTCAATTTGTTTTGGAGTTGTACGGTGTTCGATATGCGCTTGTTGTTTGGCTTTTTTTACCAAGTCGTCGGATAGTTTTATTGCTGTTGCCATGAGTAGATCCTCCTCTTAATAAAGAAACTTTATGTTACCATAAGTTCCCTTTTGCAACCATCTTGAAACGCTATTTCTTCTCAAACACTTTTTTCCACTCACCGTAGCCTTCTTTTTCTAAATTTTCTACGGGTATAAACCGCAAAGAGGCTGAATTAATGCAATAGCGCAGGCCGCCTTTTTCAGGAGGGCCATCAGGAAATACATGGCCTAAATGGGCGTCGCCGGTTTTACTTCTCACTTCGGTTCGTTCATAGCCAATTTTATAGTCGGCTTTTTCGTTAATCACATTGGCGGATACTGGTTTGGTAAAGCTGGGCCATCCACAGCCTGAGTCGTATTTATCAAGCGAGGTAAACAGGGGTTCGCCCGTGGTGATATCTACATACAATCCGTCTTTTTTATTGTTCCAATAGGCGTTTTGAAATGGGGGTTCGGTGGCTTCTTTTTGAGTCACTTGGTATTGAATGGGGCTTAGTTTTTTTTGTAGTTCGGCATCGCTGGGTTTTACATATTTGGCAACAGCTTTTTTTAACATAGGTTTTTTTCCTCCTGAAATGGAATGAGATATAAACAGGCAACCTAAAATAAATAAATAAGTAATTCTAAATTTCATACCCAAAGTATATCTCTTAAGTTAGATTAAGTTAATGTTGACTAAATTGATCAACATTATGTAGAATGGATCTATTATGTTGTTCGATTTATCTCAAAAATCACGATATGCCGTAGCCGCAGTTTTGGCCCTTGCTCAGCAAGATCAAAGTGCTCCCGTGCAAATTAAAACCATTTGCGGAGCTAAAAATATTCCTCAGCCTTATCTGGAACAATTAATGACCGATTTAAAGCGGGCTGGAGTAGTTCAAAGTTATCGAGGAAGTCAGGGAGGCTACAAGTTGGCCAAAAGCCCTTCTGATATTTCAATTTTAGAAATTTTAGTAGCCATTGAAGGTGATTTGGTGTGGTCGGCAGGTCAAACAGGGGTATGGGATTATTTTTGGAAAACAGCGGAAGAAGGGGTTAAAAAAAGCTTGTCAGTCTCTATTCAAAGCTTACTTGAAGCCAATGAAAAAATTGAGAATAGGGTGACCTATGCGATATGAAATACTAGGTAAGAATGAGATAGAAATCAGCCCGTCAGGGCGTGAGGGGGAGGCTCAAATCTGGCTTAGCCAGTTTGAGGGTGAGGAGC
>Ga0172373_10000272_pt1 | contig 83542 bp, 82 predicted proteins | sample Lak10m_2_FD_114546 | JGI IMG/M metagenome (GOLD analysis project Ga0172373, IMG submission 114546) | Freshwater microbial communities from Kabuno Bay, South-Kivu, Congo - kab_092012_10m | ecosystem: Environmental > Aquatic > Freshwater > Lake | place: Democratic Republic of the Congo...
AGCCCGGAATTCTGCGGGAACGCCATTTCCGAATTCAAATCGGAGACACCCCTCGTCGCTCGGAAACCCTTGTCACACATGGCTTACAGCGATTCACCCCTCAATTTAACCGGACAGCAGTGTTGGCAACGCACATGTCGATGCCTGCTACGACGTGGCGAAGGGAGCGATGCGCAAATGAGCGAGGCGCTGCGAATGAACGAGGGCAGCGGCTTGTCCCTGATCACCGCCGACGGCTTGAGCCTGGCAGGGCGGGCCTGGATGCCGGAGGCCCCCGTGGCAATCATCGCCCTGGTGCATGGCATTGCCGAGCACGGCGGGCGCTACGCCTGGCTGGCGGCGCGGGCCACTCAGCGCGGTGTTGGCGTGGTCACCGTGGATTTGCGCGGCCATGGGCTGTCGCCGGGCGAGCGTTCCTACGTCAGCCGGTTTGACGATTACCTTCACGATGTCGATGCACTATGGTCGCGGGCCGAACAGTTTGCCGCCGGCAAGCCGCTGTTCCTCATGGGCCACAGCATGGGCGGTGCAATTGCACTGCGCTGGTGTGCCGAGCGGCGGCGGGCAATGGCCGGACTGGTGCTCTCGTCGGCGGCGCTGAACATCGGCGGTGACGTACCACGCCTTCTGATCGCGCTGGCACCCTGGCTTTCGCGCTGGCTGCCCCATCTGCGGGGCACGCGCCTGGACCCCTCGCTGATTAGCAACGATGCCGGCCAGGTCGCGGCCTACGTCAAGGATCCGCTGGTCAGCCTGAAGGCACCGCCGGCTCGCACCGGGGCCGAACTGCTGGCGGTGATGGAGAAGAACCGTGCTGCGGCACCGGGCATGGCGCAGCCCGTGTATCTGTTTCATGGCGATGCCGACCGCCTGACCGATCCGGAGGGCAGCCGCGCGATCCATGCCGCCTGGGGCGGGGCCGACAAGACCCTGCGGCTCTGGCCGGGCAGCCGCCACGAGACGCTCAACGATCTCGACCGCGAGGAGGTTGAGGCAGAACTGCTGGCCTGGGTACTGGAGCGCGCTACTTCCGCCTGACGAAGATGAAATCGCCGCCCTCGTGGCCGGCCTGTCGGATGTCGCTGTACTGGGGCGTCTGCGGCGCGTTGAGGACGACCTGGCGGCGCATCGCGGAAAAGATCTGCCTCATGTCGACGATGCCGGTGTTGGCCCACAGTGCATCGATGAAGGCCTCGGCGATTCTGGCTGCAGCGCAATTCCGTGCCGCGCGAGGCACCCGTGACGTGAACGGGTCGTCGGACATTGAATATAAATACCGGGACTGGGACTGGGGCGGGGCCGCGCCGGAGGTGAGCCGGAGTACAAGCGCAGGAGTGCAAGCAGGCCTGTCGTGAGGGATCTGCCAGTAGCGTTGCGTTTGCCGGCAGCGTCCATTTGGTCACCTCGGAGCAGGAGTGGGTCGCGGGATGCTACTCGGGGGGCACGAATAAAGCACGAAATATCGTGATTGCGATCAGGGATAAAACGGCCGTCGCCGACAGTGGATGAACTCGGCGAATACGAAAATCAAAAATATCCATCAGGTGTGAAGGGTCGCCAGTCTTATAGTTGACCGGTCACACGCGACCGGGTCGAAACCCTGGCTCTGTCGCATGCCCGAGCCGATGCCAAAGCGCCGGCTCCTCCTTGCAGGCGGGGAGTAACCCCCGGTTGCGACGTGATCGAAATACCGGTGTCGGCCCGCAAGGCCCCAGCCGGTGTTTCAAGAATCGTTCCGTGCCGATGTGGCCGGGCGGTGCCCTTGTGCATTCGCCTCCCGTTGGTGCGGCACGAAGACCATGTTTAGTGTGCGGTTTTGTTTAGACCTAAACGAAACAGCCGAAGGGAGAGGGTAGCCGTGGCGTCCATGTCGAGTCTCGCAGTGGCCGGAGCATTCATGGCCGTGCTGGGCGTTCTGCTCGCGCTGCTGCTGGCCATCGCCAACAAGAAGCTCTACGTCTACGAGGATCCCCGCATCGGCGAGGTCGAAGACCTGCTGCCGAAATCCAACTGCGGCGCCTGCGGCCAGGCTGGCTGCCGCGATTTCGCCGAAAAGGTGGTGGGTGGCGAAACCATCCCGGCGAAATGCACGGTGAGTACGCCGCAGCAGCGGCAGGGCATCGCCGACCTGCTTGGCGTTGCCGCCGGTACGGTCGAAAAGCAGGTGGCGCGCCTGGCCTGCGGCGGCGGCCACCATGTGGCTTTCCTGCGCGCGCGCTACGAAGGTCTCAAGACCTGCCGCGCGGCGGCGGTGGTCTCGGGTGGAGGCAAGGAATGCGCCTGGGGCTGCCTGGGGCTGGCCGATTGCGCCAACGTTTGCAGCTTTGGTGCCATCAGCATGAACCATCATGGGCTGCCGGTGGTGGATAGCGAGAAATGCACGGCCTGCAACGACTGCGTCGAAGTCTGCCCCAAGGGCCTGTTCAGCCTCGAAGCCGTCAGCCATCGCCTCTGGGTGGCCTGCAAGAACCAGGCGGATGGCGATACCGCCGAGGCTTCCTGCGAGGTGGCCTGCACCGCCTGCGGCAAGTGCGTCGCCGATGCGCCGCTGAAGCTGATGCAGCTCGCGCGCAACCTGGCGGTGGTCAATTACGACTGGAACGACCAGGCCACGCGCGAGCCGATCGAGCGCTGCCCGACCGGCGCCATCGTCTGGTTCGAGACCCCCGACCGCGCCGTCAAGGGCGCCGCCGCCAAGAAAATCCTGCGCAACGAGCCCCTGCCGCTGCACGTCTGAATTTGCCGAATACGAAATACGAGGAAGCTGCCATGACACTCTCGACGATCAAGAAAATGTTCACCTCCGCCCTGATGGAGCAGGGCAGCGCCGGTGTCGCCACGCGCAAGCTCAAGTACCCGGGACTGCGCGATGCCGTCGATGGCAATACTGCCGTCATCATCGTGGAACGCGAATCGTCGGATGCCGCCGGCGCCTACCCGATCACGCCATCGACGCAGATGGGCGAGTTCTGGGCCGAGGAAGTCGCCAAGGGCCACCTCAATATTTCCGACAAGCCGCTGATCTTCATTGAGCCGGAATCCGAACACGCCGCCGCCGGCGTTACCGCCGGCATGGCCATGACCGGCTTGCGTGCGACCAATTTCTCTTCGGCACAGGGCGTGGCCTTCATGCACGAGTCGCTCTACGCGGCGGTCGGCAAGCGTCTGCCTTACGTGCTCAACATGGGCTGCCGCGCCATCACCAAGGCGTCGCTCAATGTCCATGCCGGCCACGACGACTACCACTGCGTCGACGACACCGGCTTCATCCAGTTGATGGCGAAGAATGCCACCGAGGCGGCCGACCTCAATCTGATCGCTCGCAAGACGGCCGAACTTTCCCTGACGCCGGCCATCATCGGCCAGGACGGCTTCCTCACCACCCACCTGATCGAGTCCTGCGTCCTGCCCGAGCGCGCGCTGGTCGCAGAATACCTCGGCAAGCCCGATGATCTGATCGATTCGCCGACGCCGGCGCAGCAGATGCTGTATGGGCCGAAGCGCCGTCGCGTGCCGGCGATCTGGGACGTGGACCTGCCGCTCCTGTCCGGCTCGGTGCAGAACCAGGACGCTTACATGCAGGCCACCGCCGGCCAGCGCCCCTACTTCTTCGACCATGTCGACGCACTGGCCGATGGGTGCATGGACGAGTTCGCTGGTTTTACCGGGCGCCGCTATCAGCGTGTCTCGGGCTACCGGACCGACGATGCCGAGTACGTCATCCTCGGCATGGGCAGCATGATCGTGCAGGCCGAGGCAGTCGCCGACTATCTGCGCGAGACGCGCAAGATCAGGGTGGGGGTGGTCAATCTCACCATGTTCCGTCCCTTCCCCGGCGATTTGCTGGGCGAAATTCTGCGCGGCAAGAAGGGCGTCGCGGTGCTGGAGCGTACCGACCAGCCGCTGGCCGAGGACCTGCCGCTGATGCGCGAAGTGCGCGCCACGCTGATGAAGTGCGTCGAAAACGGCATGGCCGCCGCCCAAGGGCAGAAGGATGCGCCCTATGCCGAGTATGCGGTGTATGCGGCCGCCGAGATGCCGCGCCTGTATTCCGGCTGCTATGGCCTCGGCAGCCGCGACCTGCAACCGGAAGGGCTGATCGGCGCCATCGAGAACATGCTTCCCGAAGGAACGCAAAGGAAGTTCTTCTACCTCTCGATCGACTTTGCCCGCGACCCGCTGAACCCCAAGGACGAGGTGCATCAGCAGGACATCGCCGACAAGTACCCGAACATCCGCGCCCTCGGCGTGCGCGGCTCGGAAAACCCCAACCTGTTGCCGAAAGGCGCGATCACCGTGCGCATGCACTCGGTGGGCGGTTGGGGCGCGATCACCACCGGCAAGAACCTGGCGATGACCCTGTTCGAGCTGCTCGGCTGGGACATCAAGGCCAATCCGAAATACGGCTCGGAAAAAAAGGGCCAGCCCACCACCTACTACCTCTCGGCGGCGCCGGAGCCGATCCGCATCAACTGCGAGTACGTCTATGTCGATGTCGTGCTCTCGCCCGACCCGGCGGTATTCGGCCACAGCAACCCGCTGTCGGGCCTGAAGAAGGGCGGCTTCTTCATCATCCAGTCCAACCTCGGCGCCGAGACCTGGGCGAGCTTCCCGCTGTGGGCGCAGAAGTTCATCGTGGACAACGAGATCCGCGTGTTCTACCTCGATGCCTTCCAGATCGCGCGCGAGGAAGCCGGCGCCGCCGAGCTGCAACTGCGCATGCAGGGCATCGCCTTCCAGGGGGCATTCTTCGCCGCCAGCCCGACCATGGCTAATGCTGGTCTCACCGAGGACGCGCTGTTCACCGCGATCGAGGCGCAGCTCCAAGCCAAGTTCGGCGGCAAGGGCGCGCGCGTGGTGGCCGACAACCTGCGCGTGGTGCGGCGCGGCTTCACCGAGCTGACCGAGATCACCGAGAAGGAAGTCGGCGTTACGCGCAAGGGCGCCGTCAGGAAGGATGTCGGGCTACCGGTAATGTTGCGCCAGATTCCGGCATCGGATGGCAAGGTTGGCGACATCCACCGGTTCTGGGAGCAGACCGGCCATTTCTATCTGACCGGCAAGGGCAACGACAACCTGGTCGACCCCTTCATCGGCGCCTCGCTGGTGCCGGCGGCCACCGGCGTCTTCCGCGACATGACCGGCATTCGCTTCGAACACCCGGAATGGATTGCCGAGAACTGCACGGCCTGCGGCAACTGCTATGTCGAATGCCCGGACTCGGCGATTCCCGGCCTGGTCAGCTCGATCGGCGACGTGCTCAATACCGCGATCAACCGCATCGAGACCGGCGGCACGCCGACGCGTTACCTGCGCCGTGCCGCGCGCACGATCGAAAAGAAGCTGCGTGCCCTGGTCGACAACGAGGGCGGCTTCGTGCGGCCGCTGATCGATCGTGCCATGGATGCAGTGCTGGCGGAAACACCGGAAGCCGAGCGCTCCGGCCTGGCCGCTGAGTTCACGCAATTGCAGATCCATCTCGGCGGCTTCCAGTTCGCCGCCACCAAGCCTTACTGGGGCAACCGCGAAAAGAAGGCCAAGGGCAGCGGCGGCCTGTTTTCGATTACCGTCAATCCCTATACCTGCAAGGGCTGCGCGCTGTGCGTCACGGTCTGCGAGGACAACGCGTTGAAGATGGTGACGCAGACCGAAGATTCCGTCGAGCGCCTGCGCCGCGACTGGAGTACCTGGCTCGAACTGCCGACCACGCCGAAGGAGTTCAGCCGCATCGACAGCCTCGACGAGAAGATCGGTGCGCTGGAAACCCTGCTGCTGGACAAGCGCAACTACGGCTCGATGAACTGTGGCGATGGCGCCTGCCTGGGCTGTGGCGAGAAGACCGCGATCCATTTGTTCACGTCGGCGGTGACGGCGCTGATGCAGCCGCGCGTGGCGGCTTTCGTCGACAGGCTGGATGACCTTGTCAAGCGCCTGGAACAGCACATGCGCGTGAAGCTGGCCTCGGCGGTGGATCTGACCGACGCCAATGCCGTGGTGCGTGCCGTGGAATCGACCGGCCAACACGACCTGACCTTGTCGAACCTGGCCAACAAGCTCAACGCCGACAAGCCTTCGCAACTGCTCGACCCGGCCTGGGTAAAGAACACCGCGCAACTGCTGGAGAAGCTCAAGGATCTCAAGTGGCGTTATGTCGAAGGGCCGAGCAAGCGTGGTCGCGCCGAGATGGGCATCATCAACTCGACGGGCTGCACCTCGGTGTGGGGCTCGACCTATCCCTTCCATCCCTACCCTTTCCCCTGGACCTCACATCTGTTCCAGGATTCACCCTCGGTGGCGATGGGCATCTTCGAAGGCCACATGGCGAAGATGGCCGAGGGCTTCAAGGCCGTGCGCATGGCCGAGAAGGAGCTTGCCGACGACTACCTGCCGGATCGCGACGACGATTTTCTGCGCCGCTTCAACTGGCAGCAATTCTCCACCGACGAGTGGCTGCTCTGTCCGCCCGTGGTGTCGATGGGTGGCGATGGCGCGATGTATGACATCGGCTTCCAGAACCTGTCGCGCGCGCTGATGTCGGGCATGCCGATCAAGATCCTGGTGGTCGATACGCAGGTGTATTCGAACACCGGCGGCCAGGCCTGCACCTCGGGCTTCATCAGCCAGGTTTCGGACATGGCGCCCTTCGGCGCGGCCCAGCGCGGCAAGCAGGAGGTGCGGAAAGAGATCAGCCTGATCGGCATGGCGCACCGCACGTCCTACGTGATGTCGGGCACCATCGCCCACGTCAACCACCTGCTGGAAAGCTACATCGACGGCCTCAACAGCCGCCGCCCGGCGCTGTTCAACATCTACGCCGTGTGCCCGCCCGAGCATGGCGTTGGCGATGACAAGAGCGTGGATCAGAGCAAGCTGGCGGTGGAGGGTCGCGCCTATCCGCTGTTCCGCTTCGATCCCGATGCCGGCACCACGTTTGCCGAGTGCGTGAGCCTGGAAGGCAATCCCTCGCTCGATACCGACTGGCCGATGTACACGCTGAAGTACATCGACGAGACCGGCGCATCGCAGAGCATGGACCTGCCGATGACCTTTGCCGATTTCGCGGCAACCGAGGCGCGCTTCCTCAAGCATTTCCGCAAGGCGCCGCCCGAGACCTGGAACGAAAGCATGGTGCCGGTGGCGGAGTTCCTCGAACTCGATGCCGACGAGCGCGAAGGAAAATTCCCCTTCATCTGGGCGGTCGACAAAAAACAGCGTCTGATGCGCCTGCTGGTCACCGCCGAACTGATCAAGTCGGCGGAAGAGCGGCTGCACTTCTGGCGTCAGTTGCGCGGTCTGTCCAGCGAGGGAGCCGTCGCCGGCGACGTCGAACAGATCGAGGCACGCGTGCGCGAAGACATGTTGGCGAAGATCAGCGCGGCGCTGGGGCAGGGCGGTGCAGTGGTGTCCGCCGTGACCAACACAAAAGTCGGCGCTGGCGATACGGCAGTTGCTGCCTCCGGCGGCGGCGATTACGAGCCGGTCTGGGTCGAATCCCCGGAGTGCACGGCCTGCGACGAGTGCACCACGCTGGCACCGAAGACCTTCGTCTACAACGACCAGAAGCTTGCGGTGGTGATCAACCCGAAGGGCAGCAAATTTGCCGACATCGTCAAGGCTGCCGAGAAATGCACGGCCGGCTGCATCCATCCCGGTACGCCCTGGAACATGAGCGAACCGGGCGTCGAGAAGCTCATGGCGAGGGCGGAAAAGTTTAACTGAGCGCGATGAAACTCGTTTCCTACTTCCGTGGCGAGGCCTTCCAGCGCGGCGTGCATCCGCCAAGCTGCAAGCTGACGGCGGCGCGCAAGATCCGCCGCCTGCCGTTTCCCGACCGGGTCACCGTGCCGCTGTCGCAACACATCGGCAAGGTGCCACGGGCAATCGTGCGTGTCGGCCAGGAGGTGGTGCGCGGGCAACCCATCGCCAAGAGTGACGAGTGGCTGTCGGTGCCGCACCACGCACCGCTGTCGGGCGTGGTCGAGTTCATCGGCCTGCGTCCCGGCATGCGCGGTCCCTGGGTCGAGTCGATTGTCATCCGGGCCCACGCCGGGGCGACGCAGGAAGACCTCTGGGCGCGGCCACGCGACCTCTCGCAGGCGTCGGGCCAGGATATCCTGCAGGCGATCTGGGACAGCGGCATGGTGGGCCTGGGCGGCGCGGCCTTCCCGACCCACGCCAAGCTTTCGGTGCCGAAACAGGCCAAGGTGCATACCCTGGTGGTGAATGGCTGCGAGTGCGAGCCCTACCTCACCTGCGACCACCGCGTCATGATCGAGCACGCTGCCGACCTGATCGCCGGTATCCGCTACGCCATGCGTGCCACCGGTGCGGTGCGAGCCATCATCGGGGTCGAAGACAACAAGCCCGATGCGGTACAGGTACTGCGCAAGGCGATTGCCGACGCGCGTGCCGGCGGGGTCGCCGAGGAAATCCACGTCGAGGCGGTGCCGACCAAGTACCCGCAGGGCTCTGAGAAGATGCTGATCATGGCGCTGTTCGGTGCCGAGATGCCGGCCGGCGGCCTGCCGATCGCCTTGGGCATGGTGGTCAGCAATGTCGGCACGCTGGCCGCACTGGGCAAGCTGCTGCCGGCGGGGCAGGGCCTCACCGAGCGCGTGGTGACGGTGACCGGGCCGGGCGTGGCCAAGCCCGGCGACTACCGCGTGATCCTAGGCACGCCGCTCAAGTTCGTGCTCGATTACGCCGGCGCGCCGGCGGTGGATGCGATGGACGCGCGCCAGGTGATCCTCGGCGGGCCGATGATGGGCCAGGCCATCGGCTCGCTCGACGTGCCGATCACCAAGGGCGTGTCCGGTGTGCTGGTGTTCCGCCGCGAGGACATGCTGGAGCGCGAGTCGCGCCAGACCTACCCCTGCATCAAGTGCGGCGAGTGCGTCGAGTCCTGCCCGATGGGCCTCAATCCCTCGACCCTGGGCATGCTGGCGGCCAAGCGCGAATACGACCTGATGGGCGAACAGTATTATCTTGGCGACTGCTTCGAGTGCGGCTGCTGCACCTACGTTTGCCCGTCGAACATTCCACTGGTGCAGCAGTTTCGCGTCGCCAAGCAGATCCTGCGGGAGAAGGCGGCATGACCCAGCCCGCGATCGAAATCCGTTCCGCGCCGCACGTGCAGGCGGCGAAGACGGTCGAGATGATCATGCGCAACGTGGTCTATTCCTTGCTGCCGATCTGCGCCTTTTACGTCTTCCAGTACGGCATTTCCGCGCTGGCGTCGATACTCGTGGTTACCGGGGCCTGCCTGCTCGCCGAACGCTATTTCGTCGGTACCGGCACACAGGCCGGGCGCCTCTCCGACTACTCTGCCGTCATCACCGGCCTGCTGCTGGCGCTGACGCTGCCACCCGGCTTTCCACTCTGGATGGGCGTCGTCGCCGGCGTCGTGGCCATCGCGCTGGGCAAGGCCTTGTTCGGCGGCATCGGCTTCAATGTCTTCAACCCGGCGCTGGTCGGCCGCGCCTTCGTCCAGGCGGCGTTTCCGACGGCGATCGCCACCTATACCCCGTCCTTCATGCCTGGGCGTTTCACCGAGTTCATCCCGTCTACTTTGACGATGCCGCTGATGATCCCGCCCGACACGGCGATCTGGCTCAAGGCGAAGAGTTTCGATGCGCTGGCCGGGGCCACGCCGCTGGCGAAATGGAAGTTCGACGGCGTGCTGGCCAATGCCGACGAACTGCTGACATCCCTGTCCGGCCACATGGCGGTGGGGCCCGCGCCCGCACTGATCCTGCTCTGCGGCGCCTACCTTGCCGTCCGCCGCTTCATGGACTGGCGCATTCCGCTGGCGGTGCTGGGCAGTGCCGCACTTACTGCCTGGCTGCTGTTCGCCTTCGATCCGGCGCGCTATCCGAATCCCTTTTTCATGCTGTTTTCCGGCGGGCTGATCCTGGGTGCGGTGTATATGGCCACCGACATGGCGACTTCGCCGGTGACGCCCAAGGGCATGTGGGTGTATGGCGCGCTGATCGGCCTCTTGACCGTGGTGATCCGCTACTACAGCGGGCTGCCGGAAGGCGTGATGTACGCGATCCTGATCGCCAATGCGGCCTCGCCGCTGATCGAGAAAATCACCCAGCCGGTGCCTTTTGGTCGGGGCGTGCTCGATCGCGTGAAAAAGCGCGCCACCTATCCTTTGAACCCCGGCTACATCTCGCGCGAAGAAGCCAGCGCGGTGACGCCGAAGAAGCGCTTCCTGCCGAACAAGCCGAAAAAATGAGTGAGCAATCGTCCACTGACAAGAAGGTGATTCCGATCGCTGTCGCGGCTCCGCAGGCCGCCGCGCCGGAATCGCCGACCGGCCCGATGATCCGCACCCTAGGCCTGGTCTCGGCGATCTGCGGCCTGATCATCGTCGGCGCCTACCAGGGCACCTATGACGCGGTGGCCGAGAACAAGCGCATCGCTACCGAGCGTGCGGTGTTCCGGGTGGTTCCGGCGGCGAAGTCGATTGCCGAGTTCGTTGCCGCGCCGGATGGTGGCGTGGCAAAAGTCGGCGCTGGCGAGACGGCGCTTGTACCGGGCGGGGTGAAGTTTTTCGCCGCCTACGACGGCGCCGGCAAGCTCGCCGGCATTGCCGCCGAGGGGGTGGGCAAGGGCTACGCCGACAACGTGCGCATCATGTTCGGCTATCAGCCCGATTGCCAGTGCGTGGTCGGCATCGGGGTGGTGGCCATGCGCGAGACGCCGGGCATCGGCGACAAGATCATCACCGACAAGGCCTTCCTCGCCAATTTCACGGCGCTGGACGTCAAGCTCAAGGCAGACTTGTCCGCGCTGGCCAACGAGGTCCGGGCGGTCAAGCACGGCAGCAAGGCCGAGCCCTGGCAGGTCGACGCCATTGCCGGTGCCACCATCACCTCGCGTGCCGTCAGCCGCGCGATCAACGATACGGCGCAGGCCTTGCTGCCGCGTCTGGTACCGAAGCTGGAGACGCTGGGGAACGCATCATGAGCATATCCACGCCGCAAACCTGGGAAGAATTCACCGAAGGGATCTGGCGCCAGAACCCGGTCTTTGTCATGGTGTTGGGCATGTGCCCGGTGCTGGCGGTGTCGGTGTCGGCAATCAACGCGCTGTCGATGGGGCTGGCGACCCTGTTCGTGCTGGTCTGTTCCTGCGGCCTGGTCTCGCTGCTGCGGCATACGATCCCGAGGGAAGTGCGCATCGCGGTCTACATCGTGATCATCGCCACCTTCGTCACTGCGGTTGATTACGCCATCCAGGCCATCAGCCTGGCGCTGTATGAGGCGCTTGGTGCCTTCATCCAGCTCATCGTGGTGAATTGCATCATCCTCGGTCGCGCCGAGGCGCACGCGGCAAAGAACCCGCCGCTGCCGGCGATGATCAATGCCGCAGGCATGGGGGTGGGCTTTTCCATCGGCCTGTTCGCGCTCGGCGCGGTACGCGAGATTCTCGGCGCCGGCACGCTGTTCGGCATCGGCCTGTTCGGCGCCGGTTTCCAGCCCTGGGTGATCATGGTGCTGCCACCAGGGGGATTCTTCGTGCTTGGCGCCTGGCTGCTGGTGTTCGCGGGCTGGGCGCGCCGGCGCAAGTCCGGAGAGGTGACGCAACATGTCTGAATCCGCGTTCCAGATCTTCGTCAATACGCTGCTGGCGAACAACCTGGTGCTGGCGATGTTCCTCGGCCTGTGCCCCTTCCTCGGTGTTTCCGGCAAGCTCGACACGGCATTTCCGATGGGGCTGGCGACCACCTTCGTGATGCTGGTGGCTTCGCTGTGTGCCTACGGCCTGAATCTGCTTCTGTCGGCCTTCCACCTTGAGTTTCTGCGCCTGATTTCCTACATCGTGATCATCGCTTCGGCGGTGCAACTGGTCGAGATGGTGCTGAAGAAGTACAGCCCGGCCTTGTTCCGTGCGCTGGGCATCTACCTGCCGCTGATTACCACCAACTGTGCCGTGCTCGGGGTGGCGCTGTTCCAGACCTCGCGTGAGTACAACTTCATCCAGTCCGTGGTCTTCGCGGTTGGCGGTGGCGCCGGCTTCACCCTGGCCCTGGTGCTGATGGCCAGCGTGCGTGAGCGCCTGCAACTGTCGAACGTGCCGGAGCTTGCCCTGGGCACCGCGCTGTCGCTGATGCTGGCAGGCATTCTGTCGCTCTCGTTCATGGGCTTTGCCGGTCTGGGGGGATGACAATGACCTACCTCGTCGCCATTGCCTTCATCTTCAGCCTCGCGCTGGGCGGCATTCTGGTCGATCGTCTCTATCGCCGCTTTGCCGCGCGCAATCCGCAGCTTGGTCCGTATCGCGATCCCGGCAAATGCGGCTGCTGTTCCGCCGGCAGCGGCTGCGACAGTACCTGCACTACCGAACCGCACACACCGTAATCCTCCGGAGTCCATGCCATGCAACTCACCGTCCCGCCTGCCGCACCCCCTGCCCGCAGCTATTCCGCGACGCTGATGCAGTCTCGTCGCATTACCTCACCCGCCTCGCGCGAAGAAGTTCGCCACCTGGTGTTCCGCACCGGCGACCTGTCCTTCGACGCCGCGCTGGGCAACCTGATCCGCGTCATGGCACCCGGGCAGTTCGGCAATCGCAGTCATGCCCGCCTGTATTCGATCATGGACCTTGAGCGACGCCAGGACGGCACCGAGTTCGCCATCTGCGTGCGTCGCTGCAGCTACATCGACGAGTTCAACGGCGAGGAATACAAGGGGGTTGCCTCCAACTACCTGTGCGACTTGCGGCCCGATGAGGTGCTGAGTTTCGCCGGTCCGGTAGGCTACCCGTTTGGGATTCCGGATGACAGGAACGCCGACATCCTGATGCTCGGCATGGGCACCGGGATTGCGCCGTTTCGTACCCTGGTGCGCCAGATCTACGAAAAAATCGGCGGCTGGAAGGGCCGGGTCAGGTTGTTCTATGGCGCCAGGAGCCCGCTTGAGATGCTCTACATGAACGACGAGAACAGCGACCTGGCGAACTACTTCGACCAGCCGACATTCAGGGCCTTTCAGGCCGTCAGTCCGCGTCCGGCGCTCGACGCGCCGGTGGCCCTGGGCCAGGCTCTGGAACAGAACGCCGGGGAACTCTGGGAGATGGTGCAGCAGCCGGCAACCCGCGTGTACCTTGCCGGTACCGCCAACCTGCTGCCGGCGATAGAACAGGCCATGATTGCGCTGGCAGGTTCCGGCGCCGACTGGCTGCGTGTCGAAAATGCTTTGAAGTCCAGCGGACGGTGGAGCGAGGTGCTGTACTGAGCCGACACTTCTGCCGCAACGCCTTTTTAGTTTCACCACTATCCGGGGGGATAACGATATGGGAATGCTCGATTGGTTCAAAGGCATCGTGAAGGGCGAGAAGGGAAACGCCGAGGTAGGCCTGGCGGCGACCTCAGGCAGCGACGAGAAGGGCGCGGAGATCGCCGGCCTCAACTTCAAGACCGCCGTCGACGCCCACATGAAATGGAAGGTGCGGCTGGAGAGTTACATCAACGGCACGAGCTCCGAAGACCTGCGCGTCGAAGTGGTCTGTCGCGATGACCAGTGCCCGCTCGGCAAGTGGATCTACGACAAGGGGGGCGAGAAGTTCGGCTATTCCGAAACCTTTTACGACATGAAGGTGCACCACGCGATGTTCCACCGCAGTGCCGGCAGGGTTCTGGAGACGGCACAGTCAGGAGACAAGGCGAATGCCATGCGCCTGCTCAACACCGGCGAGTACGTGAAGGCCTCGGAGCGCGTCAAGATGCTGCTGGCACGTCTGTTCGTGATGGCTTCGGAGGGCAAGGAAGCGATCGACTCGCACGTGCGCTGGAAGGCCCGGCTGCGCGATTTCATCCAGGGCAAAAGCCAGGAAGAGCTCAAGGCCGACGTCGTCGGACGTGACGACCAGTGCACGCTCGGCAAGTGGATTTACGGCATCGGCGGCGAACGCTTTGGCGCCGATCCGGCCTTTGCCGTGCTCAAGGCGCGCCACGCGCAGTTCCATCGCTGCGCCGGCGAGGTGCTCGATGTTGCCCGGCGCGGCGATTCCCGCATCGCCCTGCACATGCTGGAAGAGGGGGCTTATCCGGATGCGTCGGAGCAGGTGGCCTCCGCCATCGTCAGGCTGTTCGAGAAGCCCAGGGTCGTCGTTTGAACGGCATTGAGGCGGACGGCGGATGCCGTCTGCCTCAGTGTGGATACACGTTGATGCTGCAGTCAGCCTCGGCCGGGCACAGCGCGGCATGCACCAATCGTCGGGGCAGGCCTTCCTGCCAGGACCATTCGTAGGGATAACTGTTGATGCGGATGCTCCAAACCGAGGCGGTTTCACGTACCAGTTGGATGTTGGCCTTGTACTTGCGCTCGGCGTCCAGCCCCGAGCGCTGGTGCAGCTCACGGTGCAGATCGTCGAGGAATGCATCCAGCCGTTGGTCAGCATTCGGCGGATAGGGCAGGTCGCGATCCCGAATGCAGCGGATGTAGTGAATGTGGTAGGGCGGGCCGTCCTCGCCGACCCAGCAGTCAAGGCAGGTGCGATAGCTGCCGGCAGGTGTCGTCTGGGCCACCGCGCAAGCGGAAAACAGGAGGGCGGCCAGGACGCCCAAGCGTAGCGCTTTCATGTCGCAATCATAGCAGCGCCGGGCGTCTTCGTGGCGTGGCGCGAAACTTGCAACAGCCCTCCGTCCGGCCGGTTCCCACCCCCGATTTTCCTGAATCTGGGAAGCGTGCCCGTCCGGGCGACGGGCGGCATAATCCGTCCGTCAGCGCCAGAGGGGGAATTCGACGACGATGAATCCAGTACGCAGCATCAAGGGCCTGCTTCTCGCTGCCGGCGCCGTTTTCTCGATTGCGATATTCGCCACCACCATTCTGGTCGTTTCGCAGATCTACGACCGGTCGGTGCGCGACGATGCAGTGGAGGATGCCTCGGCGTTTGCCGAACTCACCTTCAATGCCATGTTCGAGCTGATGAGCACCGGTTGGACCCGGCAGCAGCTCGAAGCCTATATCCGTGCCATTCAGAAGTCGGTGGACAACACCCAGCGCCGGATCGACATTTATCGCGGACCCAAGGTCAGCGCCCTGTTTGGCGAAATCGAACAGAAGGCTCCCGACGCGGCGATCGAGCGCGCCTTGCAGGACGGCGAACGCCACCACGTTGCCACCGATGATGTGATTCGCGTCATCTATCCCCTGCGTGCCCAGGCCGTGTGCCTGAACTGCCATGTCAATGCAGTTGCCGGCGAAGTGCTGGGGGTCATCGACGTGACCCAGAACGTCAGCGACAACATCACGTCGCACCGTGCACGCTTTACCTGGGCCTTTGCGCCCATTGTGCCGGTGATGCTGGTGGTGACCCTGATCATGGTGCTGTATATCCGCCGCCGCCTGGAACAGCCGATCGAGGCGCTGGGCCGGGACATCCGCGCGGTGAACCGGATCGCCGACCTGCGCAGCCTGGTGGCGCGCCAGACCGACCTGGGCTTTTCCGAGTTCAATACCATCGCCGACGAAGTACACCTGCTGACGGAGCGAATCCGCTCCATAGCGGTCGATAAGGACATGCTGGAGTTCGAGATCCGCCTGCTCGAAAAGTTCATCCTGACCAGCGAGGTCATCAAGGACTGGCGTGAGTACGTCAACCAGCTCATGGTGGAAATCGATTCCGTGGTGCCGGCCCACATGATGTTCTCGGTCTTCCGCATCAGCGAAGAGGCCTACGATCTGGAAGTGTTCTGGCGCGGGCGGCCGCAGGAAGCCACCAAGCGGGTGTTCGAGCGCTGCCTGCAGGGCATCCTCAAGCGTGACCAGCATTTCGAGTCCGGCCTGGCGCTGCGCATCCGCCACAACATTGCCGATGCATCGCGCCAGATCGCCGACCTGCACGAAGAGGACATCGAGGTCCAGGTCAAGTCACTGCTGGTCAGCGTGCCCAAGATCGGCGGTATCGTTGGCATCGGCATGCAGCCGCAACACGAAACCGACCCGATGCGCCTGCTGGTGGTGGAAAGTATCCTCGCCACGCTGCTCAACGTGGTCGGCTCGGTCAAGGCCATCGACAAGTACACCAAGGATCTTGAGTACTACGCGACGCGCGATCCACTCACCAATCTGTACAACCAGCGCGTGTTCTGGGAATTGATCGAAAGCGAAGTGCTGCGTTCCTCACGCCATGGCAACAAGTTCAGCCTGCTGCTGATCGACGCCGACAATTTCAAGTCGGTCAATGACAGCTACGGCCACGGCGCCGGCGACAGCCTGTTGCAGATGCTGGTAGCGGCGATCCGCTCGGCCATTCGCGATGACGACCTCTTGTCGCGCTACGGCGGTGACGAATTCGCCGCCATCCTGCCCGAGACCGATCTCGCCGCCGGCGCCGTTGTTGCGCGGCGCATCGTCGAGGCGGTGGCGGCGGTCAGCATGGAAGCGCCGGATAGCTCGGCCATCACCAGTTCGGTATCGATCGGCATCGCCACCTATCCGGATCACGCCCAGGCCATGAAGGACCTGTTCCTGGTGGCCGACAACATGATGTACCGGGCCAAGGGCGAGGGCAAGAACCGTGTTGCCGTACCCAGCGACGAGGATGTCGTCGAGGTCTTCCGCACCCTGGGCGAGAAGAGCATGATGATCCTCAACGCCGTCGAGCGGCGTAGCGTGGTGCCTTTCTTCCAGCCGATCATCAATGTCGCCGGCGGTCAGGTCGAGGCCATCGAAGTCTTGTCGCGCATTCGCATGGACGATGGCAGCTATGTCATCGCCGAGGAGTATGTGGCGATCGCCGAAAAGATGGGTGTGATGCACAAGCTCGACTTCATCCAGTTGGAGAAGACCCTGGAGGCGGTCGCCGGGTCGGATTACCAGGGGCTGCTGTTCATCAACATGTCACCACGGGCGCTGGTGCTCAACGATTTCGTCCAGGAGACCAGGCGCATCAGCCAGCGTTTCGGCATCGCGCCGGGGCGGCTGGTATTCGAGATCACCGAACGGGAGACGATCAAGAACATGGCGCTGCTGGAAAAATTCATCGGCACCCTGCGCAGCGAGGGCTTCAAGCTGGCGATCGACGACTTCGGCTCCGGCTTTTCGTCCTTTCATTACGTCAAGCGCTTCCCGATCGATTTCCTCAAGATCGAAGGCGAGTTCATCCTTGGCATGAAGAACAGCGAAAAGGACAGGGCGCTGGTGCGCAGCATCGTGGCTCTGGCGCGCGACCTAGGCATCCGCACGGTGGCGGAGTACGTCGAGGATGAAGCGGTCTTCGAGCAGGTTGTGGCCCAGGGTATCGACCTGGCGCAGGGCTTTCACATCCATCGGCCGAATGCCTCCCTGGCCAGGGCGATGCTGGGGCCGACGACATAGCCCGACGCCTCAGCGTCCGCTGCAGCGGCATTGTGTGACGTGGCGGCGTTAGACAGCAGCCAGCGCAGCATTGCTACGTCCGGGCAGTCACCTGGCGCTTCCCGGCGGCCGGCTAGGAGGCAGCGACGACACGATTGCGTCCTCCCGATTTTGCGGCATACAGCGATGCATCCGCGCGGTGGACGAACGCGGCAGGCGCCTCGCCAGGCCGGTGGCAGGCGACCCCCAGGGAGATCGTGACGTTGGCGATTTCACCGTTGTCTGTCGTGCGCTTGATGCGGCAACGCTCGACGATGCCGCGAATCCTGTCGGCCAGCAGGCGCGCGCCTTCGAGCGGCGTATCGGGCAGCAGCACGGTGAATTCTTCGCCGCCGTAGCGCGCGGCGGTATCTTTGCCCTTGACGTTGTCGCAGAGTATCTGCGCGACTGCCTTCAGCACCTTGTCGCCAAACAGGTGGCCGAAGCGATCGTTGATCCGCTTGAAATGGTCGATGTCGGCGATCAGCAGGCTGGGGCCGGAGTCGCCGGATTCGGCGTCGGCCAGGCAGGCCGCCAGTTCGATGTCGAAGCCGCGCCGGTTGGTCAGCCCGGTGAGGCCGTCGGTGCGTGCTTCGGTGCGAGCCTTGATGACTTCGCTCCGCAATTGCTCTATTTCGCTTCTGCTATCGTCCAGGCGCGATTTCAGCAGGGTGATGGAGCCCTGCATGTCGCGGGTAAGTTTGAGAATGGCATGGGCGCCCGGGCTCCGGCCTGCCGCCGCAGGCGCAAGCTCATCGCACCACTTCCCCAGAGCATCGCCGAACCTGCCTGCGCGGTCGCCCGCCTGCTCGGCCGACGATGCAATGTCGGCCATGATTCTCTGGAAACCGGCGCTGATCTGTCGCGCCAGATTCTCGTCGATCTCGGCAACATGCTTGTGATAGAGGTCGTACGTGGTCTTTTCATCGAGCGCCATGCCGGCCTTGAGGTGCTCGTCAAGATCGGCACTCAGAGCGGCATTGCGGCCGGCGACGTAGTCGTACCAGATCGCGTAGCTGATCGGGTGCATCGCCGCTTTCTGCTTGGCCATCAGGGCCAGGGCGAGTCTCAGGTATTCAGCGCTCTTCTCGGCGCCATCGTTGTACTTCATTGCCCACTCCCAAAAATTCCCATTCGGGCGGAGACAGGAAAGCCCGACGTCGCGGCCGATTCTATAACGTCGGCTGGAGCCAGATGCCGCATGGCCCCCAAGGCGGCGTGGATGCTATTCGAACCAGCGCAGCTTGTCGCGCAGGGTGACGACTTCGCCGACGATGATCAGGGTCGGCGCGCGCAGGTTGGCGCCCTCGGCAAGTGCCGGCAGCGTGGCCAGGGTGCCGGTCACGGTGCGCTGGGTCGGCCGCGTGCCGTGCTGGACGATGGCGGCCGGCCAGTCGCCGGGCAGGCCGTGCTCCATGAGCTTGTCGCACAGGTAGGCCAGGCCGGAGAGGCCCATGTAGATCACCACGGTCTGGCGGCGCCGGGCCAGCCCAGGCCAGTCGAGGTTCATGCTACCGTCCTTGAGGTGGCCGGTGACGAAGACGCAGGCCTGGGCGTGGTTGCGGTGGGTCAGCGGAATGCCGGCATAGGTGGCAACGCCGGCGGCGGCCGTGATGCCGGGAACGACTTCGAAGTGCACGCCGTCGGCCTGCAGGGTTTCCACTTCCTCGCCGCCTCGGCCGAAAATGTAGGGGTCGCCGCCCTTCAGGCGCAAGACGCGCTTGCCGGTCCTTGCCAGACGCACCAGCAACTGGTTGATCTGCTCCTGGGGCAATGAGTGGTTGCCGCTTTCCTTGCCGGCGTATATCTTTTCAGCGTCGGCGCGGGCCAGCGCCAGGATCTCCTGGGAAACGAGATTGTCATAGACGAGGACATCGGCCTCGCCGATCAGGCGCGCGGCCTTGAGTGTCAGCAGCTCGGGGTCGCCCGGGCCGGCACCGACCAGATAGACCCAGCCGGGTTGTGCGTGTGTGGTTTTCATGGCGGGAATGCTAGCGCAGGCGAATTGCCGCAAAATTGATCAGGAACAACCGCCGCCGCAACTTCCGCAGCCACTGCCGGGAGACGGCTCGGTGCAGCCGCCACGGAAGATGAACTGGAACTCGCCGGGCTTTACCTCGGCGAAGTCGAGTACGGTGTTGTCGAGCAGGGGCTGGCTGCGCGGGGCAATCAGCACGGTGACGCCGGGGCCGTCGATTACCAGGTCGTCTTCGCGCTCCTCGTCGAAGCCCATGCCATAGACCAGTTCGCCGTCCTTCTCGTCGAGCTTGGCGGCGACGCGCAGCATCGGCAGCGGATCGGCGGAATCGGATCGGGCAGTCGCGGCGCGGACGATCTGCTCGGCCGCCAGTGGCGTCAGGGTGAACATGCTGGGGCTTCCTTGAAGTCGGGATTCTTGGTCCTGCGTACCTGGCCGACGAACTTCGCCGGCCAATCGCAGCCGGCGGTGGCGCGCAGGTGGGTATAGGAGGCGAGCATCCGATGTAGCAGGATGCCATCATGCCTGCCGTCGACGCCGTGGCCACGGCGCACGGAATAGGCGAAGCGCGTGTCTGCCGGCAGATTGTCGAGGCTCGAATAGTGGAACTCGTGGGCGTGCAGCGCGGCGCCCGCCAGCCGTGCGTCGGCGGCGCGCCAGGGGTGGTCGGCATTGGCTTCGAGGATGACGTAGCCGCGACCGACCGGTCGCGCATGCATGCGCACGTCGCCAGGTATTACGCCTACCATCTCGGCATGTTGCCCGCGCCATGCAATGCTGCGCGCCAGGTACATCAGGCCGCCGCATTCGGCATAGGTCGGCAGACCGGCGCGGATGGCGCGGCGGATGTCGGCGCGCAGCGCCCGGTTGGCCTCGAGTGGTTCGATGAAGCATTCGGGAAAGCCGCCCCCGATCAGCAGGCCGTCGCAGGCCGGCAGGGCCGGGTCCTTCAGCGTGTCGAAGAACTCCAGCGTCGCACCTGCGGCAGCGAGGGCATCGAGGTCGTCGGCATAGTAGAAGCCGAAGGCGGCGTCGCGGGCCACGGCGATGCGCACCGGGTCTTCGTGGCGGGGCGGCGATGGCTGCGGGGCCGGCAATGGCAGGCTGCTCTCGCTCAGGCTCAGCAGGCGGGGCAGATCGACCTGTTCCGCGATGCGGCGGGCGATGGTAACGACATGGCGTTCGGCTTCGGCGGTTTCATTGGCCGGCATCAGGCCGAGGTGGCGCTCGACCAGCGCCAGGTCGGCATCCTCCTGTACTGCGCCGACGACGGGAACGTCGGTGTAGTGCTCGATCACGGCACGCAGCTTGGACTCGTGGCGGTGGCCACCGAGGCGGTTGAGGATCACGCCGGCGATGCGGATCTGCGGATCGAAGGCCTGATAGCCGAGGATCAGCGGGGCGATGCCGCGCGTCATGCCGCGCGCGTCGAGCACCAGGATCACCGGCAGGTCGAGCAGGCGGGCGAGCGCGGCATTGCTGTTGGAACCCTCGAGGTCGAGTCCGTCGTAAAGTCCCTTGTTGCCCTCTACCAGGCAGACCTCGGCATCGTGACCCTGGCGCGCGAACTGGTCGCGCAGTTCATCGTGGGGCGAGAGGAAAAAGTCGAGGTTGTAGCAGGGGCGCCCCGCAGCGGCGGCCAGCCATAGCGGATCGATGTAGTCGGGACCCTTCTTGAAGGTCTGCACCGTGAGGGCAGGGAGCGTGGCAAGGCCCCGGCTGAGCGCGGCGGCAAGCCCGATGCTGACGGTGGTCTTGCCCGAGGACTTGTGGGCGGCAGAAACCAGGAAGCGATGCATCGCCAGCCGCCCCGGTTTGCCTAATCGACGATGCTGCCTGCGGCCTGGAGTTCGCCGAGATCGTCCTGCGGCAGGAAATGCAGGGCGCGTACGCCGATGGTGGTGATGACAAAGGCGATGCCGAGGCCGCCGAAGCCGAGCAGGGTCTCAGGCAGGCTCGGGCTGTAGCTGTCGACGGCGCCGTCCATGAAGCTGCTCTTGACGTCGTAGCCGGGGAAGATGTCGAGTGGGTAGGCCTGGCCGCCGATGATGAAGACGTAGAGCAGGCTGAAGGCGCCGACGATCACCAGGGCGGAGGCGATGAAGACCGAGCCGCGTATGCGCGAAAGGTCGGGGACGTAGAGGATCAGCAAGGGGGCCACGGTGCCGATCAGGACGTAGCCCAGCCAGAACAGGGTGGGGAAAATGCCGCCGCTGAGCAGGATGAATTCCTCGAAGGAAGTCTGTTTGGCGAAATAGATGTTGGTCAGATGGTAGGTGGCGACGAAATAAAACACGGCGGCGACAAAGGTGCCGAGCAGATTCTTCATGCGGCTGCGGATGGCGGGATGCAGCGTCATGGCGTTCCAGCCGAACATAATCTTCTGCACGATCATGAACACCGCCAGGCCCCAGGCGAAGGACATGATGATGAACATCGCCGGCAGGATGGCGTTGCCGTAGGCCTGGCGCGCGACGAGGAAGGCAAAGATGGAGCCGGTGCCGGTGGTCAGGAGGATGCGCCAGACAAAGGTGGCCAGGCCGGCGACCTTCGAGTAGGGATTCATGCGCCGTTCCATCAAGGTCCACAGATAGACCGCGACGATCGCGTACATGCCCGGGTAGAGGATGACGTTCCAGCCGAACACCGAGGTCGGGTTGAAGTGCGTCGCGGCGACGATCAGGCGGTCGGCACGACCGAGGTCGAGCATGATCACGGCGAGGCCACCGGTCAGCATGGCGATGCACAGCAGGGCGGAAAGCGGTGCGCGCGACTTGTAGGGCTTCTTGCCGAAGACCGAGCCGATCGAGGCGACGTTGAGCACGCCCGAGGCCGCGACAATAAGGAAGATGGCAAAGACGTGCGGCAGGCCCCAGACGATCTGGTTGTTCATGCCGGTGACGACATGGCCGGAGTGCTCCATGTAGAGCGCGGCGCCGAGGCCGACGGCCGTGACCAGGCCGCCGATGGCCGCGAGGACATAGAAGAGACCTTCTTCGTGGCGCGGATTCAGTGTGGCCATGTCAGATTCCCTGGTAACGGACACCCAGGTCCAGGCGCAGGTCACTGCGCACCTGGGTGGTGTTGGCGGCCGCGATGCGCTTCGAGATCGCGCTTTCCGGATCGTTGAGGTCGCCGAAGGTCATCGCACCTTCGGGGCATTTTTCCACGCAGGCCGGCTGCTGTCCCTTGTCGACGCGATGCACGCAGAGCGTGCAGGACTCGACGCAGCCCTTGCCACGCGGTACTTCCGGGTTCTGCTCGGTCAGCGGCGCATGGACGAAGGAGCGTGCCTTGTACGGGCAGGCCATCATGCAGTAGCGGCAGCCGATGCAGGTGTGGCGATCGACCAGGACAATGCCGTCGGCGCGCTTCATCGAGGCGCCGGTGGGGCAGACATCGACGCAAGGCGGCTTGGCGCAGTGCTGGCACATCATTGGCAGGGTTGTGGTGCGCCCGTTGCGGCGGTCAACCAGTTCGATCTTGCGGATCCACTGCGAATTCTGGCGCGGGTCGGGCAACTGCTCGCTGATGCCGTTCTCGTCGTGGCACGCTTCTACGCACTTGTTGCAGCCGGGCGCGCACTTGCTGGCGTCGATCAGCAGGCCCCAGCGGATCGCGGGGGAGGCAGGCGTGCCCGCCGGACGCATTGCGGCGTTGGCTTCCCCTACCGCCATCAGGTGCAGGCCGGGGGCGATCGCCGTGAAGCCCAGTCCGGCAACGCCGGCGCCGGCGGCGGCGAGGAAGGCGCGGCGCGGATTGGTGTTGCTCATTGCTTTACTCCCGCTGCCTTGAAGCCGGCCTTGGGCTGGTGGCACTCGAAGCAGTCGAGTTTCACCGCCGCGTACTCGTGGCAGCTCTGGCAAAAGCCGGTGCCGTCGCCCAGTACCGTGCCGGTCTTCTTGCTGGCGTGGCATTCGATGCAGGCATTCAGCGAGGCCGGTTCGCCGCGAATGCCCGCGCGCATCGTGCGGTCGCGCTGGTGCTTGAGCATCTCCATGTGGTTGCGGCGCATCTCCTCGGCCGGCGCCACGCACTTGCCCGGCGTCTCGATGGTGACCGTCGGCTTCGGCGTGCGTCCGCCCTCGCCGGCAAAAGTCGGCGCCGGCGACACGGCGGCCGTGGCGAACAGCAGGGTGGCGAGGATGCGCAGCAGCTTCATGGACCGATTACTCGCCGAGGCCCATCTGGATGTAACCCGTCGGGCAGACATCCGCGCAGATGTGGCAGCCGATGCACTTGTCGTAGTCGGTGGCGACGTAGCGGCCGGTCATGGATTCGGTCTTCTTCACCTTGTACACGGCCGTCTGCGGACAATACACGACGCAGTTGTCGCACTCGAAGCACAGGCCGCAGCTCATGCAGCGCTTGGCCTCGCCGACCGCCTGCTGCTCCGACAGGGCCTCCAGGCGCTCCTCGAAGTTGCCCAGCGCGGATTCCTTGTTCAGGTGCGTGATGTGGCGCTTGTTGCGCGGCGTGTAGCTGAAGTGGCCGAGGAAGAGCTCGTTGTGGGCAATGACATAGCGCGCGGAGCGGTTGTCGAAGTTGTGCACCGCGTTCTTGTTGGTGTCGGTACCGGTTTGCGACTCCTTGATCTCGCCGAAGGTGACACCCTTTTCCATGTACTTGCGCATCAGGTCGAAGCTGTGCACATCGATCTTGGGACGGCGTCCGAGCTCCTGGCCGGCGAGGAACTGGTCGATGCCGTCGGCGGCGATCGCGCCGTGGCCGATGGCGGTGGTCAGCAGGTGCGGACGGAGTACGTCGCCGCCGGCGAAGACGCCGGGCTTTCCGGCGACCTGGTAGTTCTTGTCGGCCGCCACGGCGCCCTTGCCGTTGTTGAACACTTCAAGGCCGGTGAGGTCCACCGTCTGGCCGATCGCGGAAACGATCAGGTCGGCCGGCAGATCCTTCTCGGTGCCTTCGATGGGCTTGATGTCGAGGCGGCCGCCGACCATCTTGGCCTCGCACTGCTTGATACGCAGGCCGTTGGCACGGCCATCGGCTCCCTTGAGCACGGCCACGGGCATCCAGCCGCCCATGATGGTGATGCCCTCGGATTCGGCGTGTTCGATTTCCTGCTTGCTGGCCATCATGTAGACGGTGGTCAGCGTGACGTCGGCGCCCTGGCGGCGCGAGATGTCGGCGGCGTCCTGGGCAAGCTGGCCGGCGATTGCGCCTTCCCAGTCGGTGGGCTTGGCGTGTTCGATATGGCCGAGGCGGCGCGCCACTGTCGCGACGTCCATCGAGGTATCGCCGCCGCCGACCACCACCACGCGCTTGCCGACGTGCTGCAGACGGCCGTCATTGAAAGCCTTGAGGAAGGCCGTGGCGGTGACGACGTTGGAAACGTTGTCGGCACCTTCGGCCGGGAGGGCACGGCCGCCCTGGGCACCGAGGCCGAGGAAGACGGCATCGAATTCCTGGTTGATCTGGTCCATTGAGATGTCGACGCCGACCTTGGTCTTGAGGCGGACTTCAACGCCAAGATTGAGGATGCGCTGGATTTCGGCATCGAGAACGTCGCGCGGGGTGCGGTACCCCGGGATGCCGTAGCGCATCATGCCGCCAAGGTACTCGTGGTCGTCGAAGACCGTTACCGAATGGCCCTTGAGGGAGAGCTGATAGGCCACCGACAGGCCGGCAGGGCCGCCGCCGAGGACGGCAACCTTCTTGCCGGTTTTGGTTTCCGGTGCCTTGAACTGCAGGTTATTGGTGATCGCATACTCGCCGAGGAAGTGCTCGACCGAGTTGATGCCGACGTGATCCTCGACTTCGTTGCGGTTGCAGCCGGTCTCGCACGGGGCTGGACAGACGCGGCCCATCACGGACGGGAAGGGGTTGGCTTCGGTCAGGCGACGCCAGGCGTATTCCTGCCAGGGCATGGAAGGCTTGCCATCCGCGCCCAGCGGGGGCTTTTCGATGCCGCGCACGATGTTGAGGTAGCCGCGAATATCCTCGCCGGAGGGGCAGGAACCCTGACAAGGCGGCGTCGACTGGATGTAGGTCGGGCACTTGTGGCTATAGCTGGCCTGGAAGATTTCGTCCTGCCAGCGCTTGACTTTGGTGTCACCGTCCTTGTAACGGCGGAAAGTCAGCTTTTCGGTCTGGGTCTCGGTGGTCGCGGACATGCGGGTCTCCAGTAAAAATTATTGTTCGCTATTGAGGACGATGGCGGTACTGACCAACTGGTGCACACCGCCGACCATGCTCATCTTGAAGCCGTAGTAGGGCAAAACCTTGGTGAACTGCGCCTTGCAGATGGCGCAGATGGTGGCCATGAAGTTGACGCCGTTGTGCTGCACGATCTCGTTCAGGGCTTCCATGCGCGGCAGGGCGCCCTTGACGCGGATATCCATCAGTTCATCGGTCAGCAGGCCGCCGCCGCCGCCGCAGCAGAAGGTCTTTTCGCGGGTGGTGGCTTCCGACATGTCGACGTAGTGGTTGGCCACGGCGCGGATGATGTTGCGCGGGATGTCGAACTGGCCGCCGGCGTAATCGCCCATGCGGGAACCACGGGCGACGTTGCAGGAGTCGTGGAAGGTAATGATGCGGTGGTCGTTGGCTTCCTTGTTGAACTTCAGGCGGCCGGCCTGGATCAGGTCCCAGGTCACTTCGCAGATGTGCGAGGGCTGCTTGTAGTTCGGGTCGAGCTGCTTTTGCAACTGGACGGCAAACGGGTCGTTGGCGCCGGCACCGATGCCGGTAAGCGTATTCCAGAAGGCGTAGGCGACGCGCCAGGCGTGGCCGCATTCGCCGACCACGATGCGCTTGACGCCGAGTTCCAGCGCGGCTTCGCGCACACGCATGGCGATCTTCTTCATCTGGTCGTAGTTGCCGATGAACATGCCGAAGTTGCCTGCTTCCGAGGCCTTGCTGGAAAGCGTCCAGGAAATGCCGGCGGCGTGGAAGACCTTGCCGTAGCCGATCAGGCTGTCGACATGCGGTTCGGCGAAGAAGTCGGCGGAGGGGGTGACCAGCAGCACTTCTGCGCCCTGGACGTCAAGCGGATACTTGACCGCCGCGCCGGTATCTTCCAGCACGTCCTCTTCGAGGCCGAGCAGGGTGTCTTCCAGCGCCGGGCCGGGCAGGCCGAGGTTGTTGCCGATCCTGTGAACCTTGCCCATGATCTCGTTCACGTACTTGTGACCGTGACCCACGCTGTCCATGATCTCCTTGGCCGCCATGGTGACTTCGGCGGTATCGATGCCGTAGGGGCAGAACACCGAGCAGCGGCGGCATTCGGAACACTGGTTGTAGTAGCGGAACCAGTCGTCGAGCACGTCTTTCGTCATGTCGCGCGCGCCGACCAGCTTGGGGAAAAGCTTGCCCGGCAGCGTGAAGTAGCGGCGATACACAGAGCGCATCAGGTCCTGGCGCGCCACCGGCATGTTCTTCGGGTCGCCGGTGCCGATGAAATAGTGGCACTTGTCGGTGCAGGCGCCGCAATGCACGCAGGCATCCATGTACACGCGCAGCGAGCGGTACTTGCCGAGCAGTTCGCCCATCTTGGCGACCGCCTTCTGTTCCCAGTTATCCACCAGCGCACCGGGAAAGCCGAGGGCTTCGTTGTGTGCGGCGGCGGCGACATAGGGATTGGATTCCGCCATCGCATCCGGGCGCAGCGCCGGGATGGTGGGGAATTCGCGGAATGCGGGTGCCTCGACCTTGGCTTTCGCCGGTGCGGCGGGCTTCGCGGCCGGTTTGGGAGCCGGTGCTGCGGCGACGGGGGTGGTTTCGTCGGCCATGTCAGTTCTTCGCGTCCATTTGCGCCGCCCACGGGGCCAGGTGGCGCGTTTCGCGGGGGTTGTCGACCTGGTTGCGGGTCGGCGAGAAGAACACGCCCGGCGCATGCAACAGTTTCGACAGCGGGAAAATGATCATCAGCAGCGCCACCATGCCCAGGTGCAGGTAGAGGCCCGGATGGGAAGGCAGAGGGTTGATCTCGAAACGCATCAGGCCAAGGAAGAACACCTTTACCGCCACGACATCGGTGTGCATGAGGAACTTCATCGCCAGACCGGTGATCGCGATGCCCAGCAACAGGGCCAGCATCAGGTGGTCGGACGGCGTAGATATGTAGCGGATGCGCTCGACCAGGAACCGGCGTGCCCAGAGCCCGGCGAGGCCTGCCGCCATGGCGAAGCCCGCGTACATGCCGAAAGGCTGAAGGAAGGCGATGATTGCATTCACCGGTTCGGTGAAGTAACGCAGGTGGCGCAGCAGCACCAGCGCCAGGCCGACGTGGAACAGCCAGCCCAGCGCCCAGATCCAGAGGTTGGACTTGAACAGGCTCTCGAAGAACACCACTTCGCGGAACATGCGGAAGGCAACGCCGCCACCCGTCGTCGGCGCCGGCGTCGTCGGAATCTTCAACGGCGCGGGAACGCGGTGGTACTCCCAGATCCGGTACGCCAGTCCGGCGACCAGAATCACGGTGGCAGCATAGAACAGTACGGCGAAGGCGTAGTTCATGGGCTCGTCAGGCGTCCAGAGGTCGAGGCCGGTCAGCCGGATGCGGCAATCCGCACCCGGTACCCGCCGGTGAGGTGTTGCTTAAACGCAGCCGGTCGGCTTGGGCAGGCCGGCGATCTTGCAGGCCTGCTTGGCGGGGCCGTAGGGGAACAGGTCGTACAGGTACTGGCTGGTGCCCTTTTCCGGGCCGAGTTTCTTGCCGATGGCCTTGGTCAGCACGCGCACGGCCGGGGCAATCTGGAACTCGTTGTAGTAGTCGCGCAGGAAGTTGATTACTTCCCAGTGCTGGTCGGTCATTTCGACGGACTCGGTGGTGGCGAGGTAGGCGCCGACTTCTTCGTTCCATTGCGCGAGGTCGACCAGATAGCCTTCTTCGTCGGTTTCGTAGCTCTTGCCGCTAACTTCGATGGTGCCCATGCGTGTCTCCTAGGGAATGAGGCGGGTGAAAGTAAAAAATTACAACCAGGACTGGTTGGTCGGATATTCGGTGACCAGATCGACAAAGCCGCCGTAGTCGACCGATGTGACACCTTCGAGCAGGCGATCCGTCATGCCTCGGGCGTCGAGATCCGGGCCGAGCACATAGACCTTCATGCCGGCCATCGCGGCGGTGATTTTTGCGGCGGCGGCATTGCCACGCGTTGCGGCATAGATCGCATCCTCGGTCAGCAGCAGCGCGCCGCCCTGGGCTGCACTCAGGCAGGAATCCAGCGCGTTGCGCTCAAGGGGGGATTTGTTGACGATATGTAGCATGTCTATCTCCGTGTCAGAAGCTTAGGACGACGTCCATGGTTTCCATCAGCTTGCCCATTTCCGCACGCGACATCACCGTGACATCGACCAGCAGGTCGTCTTCGGTGAGGCCACGGGCATCCAGCGATTCCTGATCGACGTAGAGCTTTTCAATGTCGTAGCCATCCAGCGCACGATAGGTAGGCGAGAAGTTCTTGTTCTCGATGCCTTTGGTTTGCTGGCCCTTCTTCAGTTGGAAAACGCCGTCGTCCATGAAGACGAGGCTGACGTCCTGATCGAAGGCGGCGGAGATCAGCACCACTTCCAGCGACTCCAGCGCATAGACCGTGCCGTAGGGCGCCTTGCGGTTGACGAACATGAATTTCTTGACGGTGCCTTCGGACATGTCAGTCTCCAAAAGTCACGAGACGGTCGGCCTCGATGCCGGCTTCGACCAGTTGTCCAAGACCGGAGATGCGGAATCCCGGCGCCAGGTTTTCGTCCTTGATGCCGCGCCGCAGGGCGGCGGCAACGCAGACCACGAGGTCCAGCTTGTGCTCTTCGGCCAGCTTCGACCAGCGCTGGACAATGTTGCGGTCGTCCTGCGGCGGCTCGGTCAGCGACGAAGAGTTGTTCACGCCGTCGTGATAGAAGAACACGCGGCGGATCTCGTGGCCCTTGGCCAGTGCGGCCTTGCAGAACAGGAAGGCCGTGTCGGTCGCCTGGTGCTGGTAGGGCCCTTCATTGATCAGGATGGCGATTTTCATCGTCAGGCTTTCCTCAGAAGCGAACGTGGTTCGACGCGTTGAGGTTGGCCCGCGAGCCGCGCCAGTCGTCGATCAGGTACTTGGTGAAGGGCAGCCCGGTCTTCTCGAAGAAGCGCGGCCAGCCGATGCGGTCGATCCAGTCGGCCATGCGCTCCCAGGGACGGGCATCGTTCTTGTACGTACGCAGGATGCGGCCGACGACCTCGTTGACCTCGGGCCAGCGCGGCGCGTTGTTGGGCAGGCCGGAGGCGACCATCTTCATGAAGGTGGGCTTGCCGCGTGCGTTGGAGTTCTTGCCGCCGACCCAGATCGCCAGCTTGGAATGCTCGGGATCGTTGATCTGCATGGGCGGGCAGGGGGGATAGCAGGCGCCGCAGCAGATGCACTTCTTCTCATCGACTTCCAGCGAGGGCTTGCCATTCACCAGCGCCGGGCGGATCGCGGCGACCGGGCAGCGCGCGACCACGGCGGGGCGCTCGCAGACGTTGGCGACGAGGTCGTGGTTGATCTTCGGCGGCTTGGTGTGCTGCACGATCACAGCGAGGTCGGCCTGGCCGCCGCAGTTGATCTCGCAGCAGGAGGTGGACAGATGCACGCGGTTGGGCATCTGCTCGGACTTGAACTCGTCATAGAGCTGATCCATCATCGACTTGACCACGCCGGAGGCGTCGGTGCCGGGGATGTCGCAGTGCAGCCAGCCCTGGGTGTGGGCCACCATGGTCACCGAGTTGCCGGTGCCGCCGACGGGGAAGCCCTCGCCTTCCAGCTTGGCGATCAGCGGGTCAACCTTGTTCTGGTCGGCGACGATGTACTCGATGTTGGAGCGGATGGTGAAGCGCACGAAGCCTTCGCCGAACTGCTCGGCGATGTCGCACAGCTTGCGGATGGTGTGGGTGTCCATCTGGCGCTGGGTGCCGGCGCGCACGGACCAGACCTGGTCGCCGGAATGGGCAACGTGGTGCAGGACGCCGGGACGGGGACGGTCGTGGTACTTCCAGTTGCCGCGATTCTTCAGCAGCGTCGGGTGCATGTACTTGTCGTTGTCGGGAACGCCGCACTCGACAGCCTTGCGCAGAGCTTGAGCTTCAGCCATTAGTTGTCTCCGGAAAAGTCGATATGTTCAGTAGGGTTTTGGACGCGCTTTGGCTCCCGCCGGTAGTACCGGGGGAGCCTGCGGCGGTGCTTAGGCGGCAGCCTTCTTCTTGGCTTCGATCTTCGCCACTTCCGCGTCCCAGCCGTCGGTACGGACGTAGGGGTTGGTGCGCGGCGTATTGATCATGTGCGGATCGACGTCGAGGCCGATGCCTTCAAGGAAGTTCACCAGGCCGATGCGCTCGATCATCTCGCCGGTGCGCTCGTGCTCCAGCGCGTTCTCGGCAAAGAAATCGATGATCGACTGGGCCAGCTCAACCAGCTTCTCGCGGTCTTCCTCGGTCTCCAGCTTCATGAAGGGAACGACCAGCGTGCCCATCAGGCCGCCGATCTTGAGGTGGCTCTTGCCACCGACCAGGATCGAGGCGCCCTTGTCCTTGCCCGGGGCCAGGGCGCCGGTCATGACGTTGATGCAGTGCATGCAGCGCACGCAATCCTTGTTGTCGATTTCCAGGCACTGCTTGCCGTCGAGTGCCACGGCGGAGATGTGACCGTCCTTGCGCACGGCGCCGGCGTCCTTGATCTGCAGGGCCTTGGTCGGGCAGCGCGAGACGACGTCGTTGATCAGCTCGTTCATGCCGTGCTTGGCGAACCACTTCTTGCCCAGCTCGTCGTCGGTGCGCATGTTGTCGCGCCAGGTGCCGATCACGGCCATGTCGGAACGCTGGATGGCGTTCATGCAGTCGTTGCCGCAGCCGGAGAACTTGAACTTGAACTTGTAGGGCAGGGCGGGGCGATGGATGTCGTCGAGGAAGCTGTTGATTACCGCCTTGTGGGCCTTGGCTTCGTCGTAGCAGGACTGCTCGCAGCGCGCGGCGCCGACGCAGGACATCGAGGTGCGCACGGCCGGGCCGGCGCCGCCGAGGTCGAAGCCCATTTCATTGATCTCGTCCCAGGCCTTCTGCACATTCTCGGTGGTGCAGCCCTGCATCATGATGTCGCCGGACTGGCCGTGCAGCGCGATCAGGCCGGAGCCGTACTTGTCCCAGATGTCGCAGAACTGGCGCAGAGTGGCCGTGTCATAGTGCATGCCGGGGGGCGGCATGACGCGCAGGGTGTGGAATTCGGTGGCGTCCTTGAAGACGGCATTGCCGGACTCGTCCTTGATCTCGGTAAAGCGCGGGATGACGCCGCCGCCGTAGCCACGGACGCCAACCGTGCCGCCCTTCCAGTAGCCCTTGCGGGTCTGGTAGGAATGCTCAAGGTGGCCGAGGACGTCGACCACGTAATCCTTGTCCTTGGCCAGGCGCTTCAGGCCGGTGACGAAGCTGGGCCAGGGCCCGGTTTCCAGTTGATCCAGGTTCGGGGTGGGGTGCATGGGCTTGGCCATGGTCAGTCTCTCCTCGTTGTCGGGGGTGGAACGCGATTGGAGGATCTTATAGATGTGTGCGGTGCACAAGCCATACTCCCGGCAGGTAAACGTACCTACCCGAAAGGGTTATATGCTTGCACTCCCATGCGGGAATGGTTCGGTCGTGCGCCGGATGCCATAGTCCCGACCCGAGGAAATCCGTGGATAACATCAAAACCATCACCAAGTTTCGCGTGCCGATCGGCAATCAGGCGATCGAGCTGCAGGAGTTCGTCTTCGAGGGCGGCGGCATGCCCATGCTGCGCACGCGCATCCGCGAGGGCAGCCGCTTCACCATCTTCGACATCGATCCGGTGACCGCCGCGCAGTGGGGCAAAGCCCTCAGCGAGTGGGCGGCGGCGCAGCCTGGGATGCCAGCGCGGAACGGAGATGCGCCGTGAAGGACTGGCCGGAAGAGGCCTCCGCCGAGGTGGTCGACGTGGTCTTCGAACTCGCGCCGGGGACGCTGGCCGATGATCATGCCGAAGCCCTTTCGCAGGCCTTGCGCGTTGCACTGCCTTGGCTGGACGAGGAGCCGCTGGCCGGCGTCCTGCCGCTGTCGGGCCTCGGGCGCGGGGATGGCCACCATTTCGTCGGTCGGCGCAGCCGCCTGACCATCCGCCTGCCGATCCGCCGTAGCGCCAGCGCCGACTTTCTCTGCGGGCAGGCCCTGGACATCGCCGGCGCTTCGCTGGGGATAGGCCGTTGCAGCCTGCGTCCGCTGCTGCCGGCGACCGAAGTCGTGCATTCCCATTTCGTCAGCTTCGACCTGGAAGACGAGATCGCCTTCCTTGCCGCCTGCCGCGAGGCCATGGCCGCCCGCCGCCTGGGTGGCGAGCCGGTGACCGGGCGCGCCCGTCGCCTGAAAACCGGGACCGGCACCATCCACGGCTTTTCGTTGATGATCCATGGTCTCAAGCGCGCGGAATCCGTGGCCATCCAGGAGGACGGTCTCGGCCTGCACCGCCTGCTGGGCTGCGGCCTCTTCGTTCCCCACAAATCTGTCGCCGCCGTCGGCGAATAGTTCATCCGTTCACCAAGGGAGAAAACATGTCCGATAACGCCACCGTCTCGCTCGATACCAGCGGCCTGCCGTGTCCGGCGCCGCTGCTCGGGGCCAAGAAGCTGGTCGATGACCTGCAGCCGGGCCAGACGCTGAAGCTGATTTCCGATTGTCCGGGTACCGCTGACGATCTCTTTGCCTGGGCCAAGTACACCGGCAATGTGGTTCTCGAAACCCGCAAGCAGGCCGATGGCAAGACCGCCTACCTGATCCAGCGTGCCGGAGGCGCAGCGGCAACGCCGGTGGCCCACGTCACGCTCGATATGCGCGGCGTTTCCTGCCCCGGCCCCATCGTCCAGGCGAAAAAACTGCTTGAAGGCATGAAGCCCGGCGAGGTGCTGCAACTCGTCAGTGATTGTCCCGGGTCCGCCGACGACATCGCCGCCTGGGCCAGGGCTGGCGCCGCCGAGCTGCTGTTCAGCCATGAAACCGGGCGCGGAATCCACGAGTTCTTTTTGCGGCGGTCCTGATCGCCATTCTTGATATTGAGGAGACATCGATGCCATACACCATCAACGGCGTGGAAAAGGAAACTGACGACGACGGCTACCTGCTGGAAGCCGATTTCAGCGATGAGGCGGTTGAAGCCATCGCCGCCGAGCAGGGCATTGCCCTGACCGACGACCATCGCAAGATTGTCGATTTCCTGCGGCGCAAGTTCCAGGAAGACGGCCACACGCCCAACCTGCGCAACATGATGAAAATGCTCGAAGAGGAAGAAGTCATTGCCGACGTGTCCAGCGCGCGCATGTTCGAACTCTTTCCCGATGGCGGCGCCGCCAAGCAGGGCGTCAAGATCGCAGGCCTGACCAAGCCGTTCGGCAAGGGCGGGTACTAGTCCCGCCCCCTGGGCGGGGCTAGTACCCGCCGTGGGAGGCAGAGCCTCCCACGAGCAACAATGGCCCCCCACCCCCAACCCCCGCCCCAAGGCGGGGGGCTATGTTAGCTCGCTGCGCTCGAACAAGGAAAGTCATGGCACTACGCATCCGCAACAGCTTCCACACCGGTCGGCCGCGCGGCATGGCCGAGCATGCCAGCGTGGTCGCCATGCTGGCCTGGAAGCTGGGGCAGGAATCGATCAAGCGCATGCGCGAGGCCGATTACGACATCGAGGTCGGTCGTGGCTGGTTCGATTTCGTCTGCGAGTACCTGGTGTTCCTCGCCCTGTCGGCGGATCGCATCGCCCACGCCGACCTTGCGGTCGACCAGCGTGTGGAGTTCACCACGGCGCTGGTGAAACGCCTGGCCGAAATGGTCGAGGAGGCGCGCGAGGCCTTGTTGCCGGATCTGCCACCCGGTGCGGCGGGGCGGAATTATCTGGAGCTTTATAACCGGCGCAGCGACGAGTATGCGGATTTCGGCTTCGATGCGGTCGGGCCCGATTTCGGCTTTCGCCGCTGCTTTGCCGCCTGCGTGCAGGAAACGCTGCCGGAGAAGGATCGCCTGTGGGCCATCGACCAGGTCATGGAGATCGAGTCGCCAGAGGCAATCAAGACCCTGCAGCGCACCCTCGGCGGCCTGCTGCATCCGGAGACCGTGAAAAGTCGGCGCTCACGGGACGGCGTCAGCGGTGAGTAATCCCTTCGATCTCGCCGATGCGGCTGCCTACCGGGCCTGGCGCGAGCGCAAGCTGGATACCGCGCCGCGCCGCATCGAGGACATCCTTGTCCGTCTCGATGATCCGCGACAGCTTGCCGAGGACGAACGTCAGCACCTGCTGGAGCGTTGCGCCGTCGCCAACATGGCGATCTACACCAGCCGCACTGCGGAGGATGCCGACAAGGAGATCCCGCGCCGGCTGGGGCGTGCCCTCGGGCTGGTGAATCTGGACAGCCACTGGCTCACCGACGACGACGCGATCTCGCCGATCTCGGTGCGGGGCGCTGAAGTGCGCGGCGAGCGGCGCGAGTTCATCCCCTACACGGACAAGCCGATACGCTGGCATACCGATGGCTACTACAACCTGCCCGAGCGCACGGTGCGCGGGATGATCCTGCATTGTGTGCAAAGCGCGGCGGGTGGTGGCGAGAACCAGTTGCTTGACCACGAACTGCTCTACCTCCTGTTGCGCGACGAGGATCCCGATCACATCCGGGCCCTGTCGCGCGGCGATGCCATGACCATTCCGGCGCGCATGGACGACAGCGGCGTGGCGCGCGCCGCGCAACCGGGGCCGGTGTTCTCGGTGGACAGCGATGGCCATCTGCACATGCGCTATACGGCACGGACGGTCAGCATCGAATGGCGCGATGACGCGGCGACGCGCGCCGCCGTCAAGGCCATCGAGCGCATCCTGGCCGCCCGCACGCCCTGGACCCTGAAGGGGCGGCTGGAGCCGGGGATGGGCCTGGTCTGCAACAACGTGCTGCACGACCGGTCTGCCTTCAGCGAAGCCGCCGACAGGCGCCGCCTGCTGTATCGGGCGCGTTACCACGAGCGGGTTGCGGAAACTACGGTGGCGGCCGGCGGCTGATCGCTCCTTATAATCGGCGGCATAACTGAGGCCGTCAATGTGAGCGAACTGGACCCCGAACTCGAGCGCAGGCTGGGCACCGCCGTCGAACGCATGCCCGCGTTTCCGCGCAGCGTGCAGAAGGTTCTCGAGCTGACGCGCAACATCAACTGCATGCCCAAGGAAATCGTCGGCGTGATCGAGAAGGATCCGGTCATGACCATGAAGATTTTCAAGGTCATCAATTCGGCCTACTTCAGCCTGCCCAACCGCATCACCTCGATCGGGCAATCCGTGGTGTACCTGGGCATCAACACGGTGAAGAACCTGGCGCTGGGTTTTGCCGCCGTGGGCATCCTGCCGCGCACCACGCCGGCCGGCTTCGACGTCCAGCGCTACCTGCTGCATTCGCTGGTGGTGGCAGGTGTCGCCCGCCAGCTCGGAGCGCAGTACGCCAAGGGCGAGGTCGATGCCGGTGACTGTTATATCGCCGGCCTGCTGCATGACTTCGGCAAGATCGTGCTGGCCCAGTTCCTGCCGGCCGAGTTCAGCCAGGCCCTGCGTCATGCACAGGAACACGGCATGTCCCTCGATGCCGCCGAGGAACACGTGATCGGCATCAGCCACGGGCCGGTGGGCGCGATGCTGGCCGAGCGCTGGGCGTTTCCCGCCGAACTCGTCGACTGCATCCGTGACCACCACGATCCGCGCGCCGGCTCGGCGCTGCTCGATTGCCTGCGCACCGCCGACCAGATCGTGCGCCTGCGCGGTATCGGCGACAGCGGCAACGCCTGGCGAGCTGGCGAGGCCGTGCTGGCTCCCGCGCGCTTTGGCGATGACCTTGATGCCGTGATCGAACGCATCGGCGCTCTCGACAAGATCACCGACGAGGCCATGGTGTTCGCCCAGGTCGCGCACGCGTAGGAGCGGGGGATGAAAATCCGCTTCTGGGGCGTACGCGGCTCCATCCCCTCGCCGGGTCCGCAGACGGTGCGCTACGGGGGCAACACCACCTGCATCGAGGTGCGGAGCGACGACGATTCCCTGATTATCCTCGACGCCGGCACCGGCATTTTCCCGCTGGCACAGCAACTGCTCGCGCGCCTGCCCATCGAGGCCAACATCTTCATGACCCACAGCCATTGGGATCACATCCAGGGCCTGCCCTTCTTCACGCCGGTCTACATCCCGGGCAACAAGCTGCGCATCCACGGTGCCTACGATGTCGTCTCGCGCCGGGGTGTCGAGCAGATCATGGATGTGCAGCTTCAGTACAGCTACTTTCCGGTGCGCGAGGCCGAGATGAAGGCCGCCATCGACTACCGCCGCGTCAATCATGGCCAGCCGGTGCCGGTGGGCGATGCGATGGTCACGCCGCTGCTGCTGAACCATCCGGTGGTGAATTTCGGCTATCGCATCGACTGCAACGGCAAGTCGGTGTTCTTTACCGGCGATCACGAACCCTGGCCGAACATCTATGCGCCGGAAGATGCCGAGTACGCCGACTACCAGGCGATGATCGACCATCAGCGCGACCAGCTCGATGCCGCGCTGGCCGGCCTGGATGTGATGATTGCCGACAGTTCCTATACCGCTGCCGAGTACCCGACGAAGGTGGGCTGGGGCCACGGTACGCTGGAAGGCAGCATAGCGTGGGGACGTCGCCTGGGTGTCAAGACCCTGGTGTGCACCCACCACGAGCCGATTCGTCATGATGATGCGCTCGAAGCCGCCTTCGCCGAAGCGCTGCGGGCCGCTGGTCCGGCGCCCGGCGAAGCCTGTGCCACCGGGTTCGTGCTCGCCCGCGAGGGCCTGGAACTGAATCTGTAGACGAAAGTCGGCGCTGGCGGGACGGCGACCATTGCCCATCCCCGGCAAATACGGATAATGGCCGCACAAGCGATTCCTCACACGGAAAGGGCCTGGCCATGAGCATCGTCGGAGATCGTGTCACCCTGCGCTGGCGGCGCACCAAGATCGTGGCGACGCTGGGGCCGGCCAGTTCGGATACGGCGATGATCACCCGGTTGCTGGGCGCCGGCGTCGATGTGGTGCGGCTGAACATGTCCCATGGCACTCACGAGGCCCATCGCCAGGTGTATGAGCGGGTGCGTGCGGCAGCGCGCAAGCTCGACCGCCACGTGGCGATCTTCGCCGACCTGTGCGGCCCCAAGATCCGCTGTGGAAAGTTTCCCGACGGGCCCTTGTTGCTGACCTCCGGCGAGGAGGTGGTCATCGATCCGCGCATCGACAGGGGCGGGCCGGGCCTGATTGCCTCGCAGTACCGTGCCATCGCCCGCGACGTGCAGCCGGGGCATCGCATCCTCCTCGACGACGGCAACCTCGAACTCAAGGCGCTGGCGATCGAGGGCGAGCGCATCCGTTGCCAGGTGGTATTCGGCGGCCTGCTCAAGGACCACAAGGGCATCAACCTGCCGGACTCGAAGGTTTCGGCGTCCTCGCTGCCGCCCAAGGACATTGATGATGCGCGCTTCGCCATCGAGCTGGGCGTCGACTATCTTGCGCTGTCCTTCGTCCGCACCGCCAGGGATGTCGCTGGCCTGCGCCGCCTGATCGCCAAGGCGGGCGCCAGCACGCCGATCATTGCCAAGATCGAGACGCCGGAGGCAATGGAGAACATCGAGGCCATCGTCGATGCCTCCGACGCGATCATGGTGGCGCGCGGCGACCTCGGCATCGAGATGCCCGCCGAACAGGTGCCATTGATCCAGCGCGAACTGATCAGCCTGGCGCGGCGGCGCAATCGGGCCGTGATCGTGGCAACGCAGATGCTCGAATCGATGATCGACCATTCACGGCCGACGCGGGCGGAGGTCGGCGACGTCGCCAACGCGGCGCTGAGCAGTGCCGATGCCGTGATGCTTTCTGCCGAGACTGCCAGCGGCAAGTATCCCTTGCGCGCCGTCGAGATCATGGACAAGGTGCTGCGCGAAAGCGAGGGCTACCGCTGGCGCCAGGGCAGCTTCATTCCCCCGGCCGAGGTCGGCACCATGACGGTCAGCCTGCGTGACGGCGTGGCGAATGCCGCTGCCACCCTGGCGCATGACCTGAAACTGCAGGGCATCATCATCCCGACGCTGAGCGGCACCACGGCGCGGGTGATTTCCTCCTATCGGCCGACGTCGCCGCTGGTCGCGGTGTCGACCAATCCCGCCGTGTGCCGTCGCCTGTCACTCAACTGGGGCATCGTGCCGATGACCGCCAGCAACTCCGAATACGGCAACTGGCAGAAGCTGTGCGATCGCATCGCGCGCAAGTGCGAACTCACCCGCACCGGGCGCAATGTGCTGCTGGTGGCCGGCTTCAACGACGACCCCTTGCAGAACTCGCCCCTGCTGCAGGTGTTGCGGGTCTGAGCCCTGCGGTGCACGCATTGCGCACGGCCATTGACTTGCTACACGTGATACATTAGACTTAAACAAATAAGTCAAAAATGTATCACGTCGGCAGGGCATGGTTTCCCCGCCGGCGCCCCCAACAGCAGTCTGAAGGAAGGCCCATGTACACCCAAGCCATGGACACCCAGCGCGAGGAGGGAGGCACAGCGCCCGCCCTGCGCTCGGCCGAGGAGGCCGCGCTCCAGCAACGCTTCGACCAGCGCATCGACGCCGGCGAGTTCATCGAAGCCAAGGACTGGATGCCTGACAACTACCGCAAGACCCTGCTGCGCCAGATCAGCCAGCATGCGCATTCCGAGATCGTCGGCATGCTGCCCGAAGGCAACTGGATCACCCGCGCGCCGACGCTGAAGCGCAAGGCCATCCTGCTCGCCAAGGTGCAGGACGAGGGCGGTCACGGCCTTTACCTCTATGCCGCCGCCGAGACGCTCGGCACCAGCCGCGACCAGATGCTCGACGCCCTGCATTCGGGCAAGGCCAAGTACAGCTCGATCTTCAACTACCCGACCCTGAGCTGGGCCGACGTCGGCACCATCGGCTGGCTGGTCGATGGCGCGGCGATCATGAACCAGGTGCCGATCTGCCGCTGCTCCTACGCACCTTACGCGAGGGCCATGGTGCGCATCTGCCGCGAGGAAAGTTTTCACCAGCGCCAGGGCTACGACAGCCTGCTGGCGATGATGCGGGATGGCACCGAAGCACAGAAGGCCATGGTGCAGGACGCCGTGAACCGCTGGTGGTGGCCCTGCCTGATGATGTTTGGCCCGCCTGATGACCAGAGCCCGAATTCGGCACAGGGCATGCGCTGGGGCATCAAGCGCGTCAGCAATGACACCCTGCGCCAGAAATTCGTCGACGCCACGGTGCAGCAGGCCCAAGTGCTCGGCGTCACCCTGCCCGACCCCGACCTGCGCTGGAACGAGGCAACCCAGCACTGGGATTACGGCAGCATCGACTGGGCCGAGTTCTGGCGCGTGGTCGGCGGCGAGGGCCCCTGCAATCACGAGCGCCTCGCAATGCGCGTGGCGGCCTGGGAAGAGGGCGCGTGGGTGCGCGAAGCCGCGCTGGCCCATGCCAGGAAATCCGAATTGAAGGAGGCAGCATGAGCACTGAAAACGAATGGCCGCTGTGGGAGGTGTTCGTCCGCACCAAGGCCGGACTCGACCACAAGCATTGCGGCAGCCTGCACGCGGCGGACGCGAAGATGGCGGTGCAGATGGCGCGCGATGTTTACACGCGGCGTCAGGAGGGCTGCAGCGTCTGGGTGGTGCGCTCGGACCAGATCGTCGCCAGCGACCCCTCCGACAAGGACATGTACTTCGACCCGGCAGAGGACAAGGTGTATCGCCACCCGACCTTCTACAAGCTGCCGGATTCCGTTGACCAGATGTGAGCGCCGGCCATGAATGCATCCATCCGCCTGCCTGCCGCGCCTGAGCTTGACTACCTGCTGCGCCTGGCCGACACCTGCCTGATTTCGGGTCAGCGCCTGGGGGAGTGGTGTGGCCATGGGCCCATCCTTGAAGAAGACATTGCGCTTGCCAACATGGCGCTGGACCTGGTCGGCCAGGCCCGTGCCCTGCTGACCCTGGCCGGACAGCGCAGTGGCCAATGCGGCGGCACGGGGTTCGACGAAGACCAGCTCGCCTTCCTGCGCGACGAGGGGGCCTACCGCAATCCGACCCTGGCCGAGTTGCCGCGCGGCGACTTTGCCTTCACCATCCTGCGCAACCTGGTGCTGTCCACCTGGCTGAAGCTGGTCTGGGAACGCCTGAGCGACTCCAGCGAGGCCGAACTTGCCGCGATCGCCGGCAAGGCCCTGAAGGAGGCGCGTTACCACCAGCAGCACGCGGCAGACTGGACTGTGCGCCTGGGCGACGGTACCGAGGAATCGCGTCGCCGCTGCGTCTCCGCGCTGGCGCGGATCGCCGCCTACCTGCCGGAACTGTTCGAGGATGACGCCGTGGATGCGGCGGCCGTTGCCAGCGGCCTTGGCCCGGCCTGGTCGTCGATTCGCGAGCCCTGGCTGGCCGAGATGGCCGAGGTACTGGGCGAGGTGGAACTGACGCTGCCAGAACCAACGGGCTTTCGCAGTACCGGCAAGACCGGTCGCCACAGCGAGCACATGGGTTATCTGCTGGCAGAGATGCAGTATCTGCAGCGTGCCTACCCCGGAGGGGCCTGGTGAGCGTGATTGCGCAAACCCGTGTTGATGCCGCCTGGGCGGCGCTGGCCGAGGTGCTCGATCCCGAGGTGCCGGCGCTTTCCGTGGTCGACCTCGGCCTCGTGCGCGAGGTGACCGACCATGACAATGGACTGGAGGTGGTGCTGACGCCAACCTACAGCGGCTGTCCGGCTACCGAGGTGATCGAGCAGGGCGTGCGTCAGGCGATCGAGGTCGCCGGGCTCGGCCCGGTGCGCGTCAGCCTGCGCCGGGCGCCGGCCTGGAGCAGCGACTGGATCAGCGAGGCCGGCAGGCGCAAACTGCGCGAGTACGGCATCGCCCCCCCCGGCGCGGTGCTCGCCGCTGGTCCGCAACCGATACGCCTGTACGGGCGCCGTGCCGTCGCCGTGGCCTGTCCGCGTTGCGGCAGTGCGCGCACCGAGCAGTTGTCCGCGTTCGGTTCCACCGCCTGCAAGTCGTTGCACCGCTGCCTTGACTGCGTCGAGCCCTTCGAACACTTCAAACCCATATGAGCACACTTTTTCATGATTTGAGCGTGCGTTCGATCGCACCTGACACCGCCGAGGCCAGCATCCTCAGCTTCGACGTGCCGCCCGAACTGCGCGAGACCTTCGGCTTCACCCAGGGGCAGTACCTGACCTTGCGCGCCACCATCGATGGCCAGGACCTGCGTCGTTCCTATTCGATCTGCGCCGGTGTCGATGATGGCGAATTGCGGGTCGGCGTGCGCCGCGTCAAGGGAGGTGTGTTCTCGAACTGGATCAACGAGCAGGTCAGGCCCGGCGACCGCATCAGCGTGATGGCGCCGCAGGGCCGGTTTTTTGTGCCGATCGCGCCGGAATCGCGCCGCCATCACCTCGGCATCGCCGGCGGCAGCGGGATCACGCCGATCCTGTCGATCATGAAGACGGTGCTGGCACGCGAACCCATGAGCCGTTTCACGCTGATTTACGGCAACCGCATGCTGCGCTCGACGATGTTCAAGGAGGAGCTGGAAGACCTCAAGAACCGCTACATGACGCGGCTGTCGCTGCAGCACGTGTTTTCCGACGAGCCGACGGATTCGCCGATCAACATGGGGGTGATGAACCGCGACAAGATCGGCGCCTTCCTCGCCGCCGTGGTGCCGGCGCCGACTATTGACCACGTCTATGTCTGTGGCCCGTTCCAGATGAACGATGAGGCCGAGGCGGCGCTGCTGGCCGCCGGCGTGCCGGCCGAGCGCATCCACATCGAACGCTTCGGCGTGGCGCTGCCCGCCGGGGCACCCGTGGGCGCCGTGATCCACGAAACCCAGCCGGGCGATGCCGAGCAGGCGCGGGTGGTCATCGTCCGTGATGGCTTGCGGCGCGAGATCGAATTCCGCAAGGACCAGCCAAGCATCCTCGACGCCGCATCGGCCGCCGGCCTTGAAGTGCCCTTTTCGTGCACCTCCGGCGTTTGCGGCACCTGCCGCTGCAAGGTGGTCGAGGGCAAGGTGCGCATGGAACGGAACTATGCGCTGGATGCGAGGGAAGTGGCTGAAGGCTTCATTCTCGCCTGCCAGGCGCATCCGCTGACCGAGCGGGTCGTGCTGTCCTTCGACGAGCGCTAGAGGCAAGGCAGGACGGGCAGGTATACTGGCGCTTTGGCAAGTGCCAGCCGCGCCAAGCCAGTCTACGGAGCCTACCCATGAAATACCATTCGATCGCCGTCCTCACCCTCGCTGCAGCACTCGGCCTGCCGGCCATCCACGCCCTTGCCGCCGACGCCAAACCTTCCACGGTCGCCAGCCTGTACAAAGACAAGACGGGCCTTGCCGGCAAGACGGTGAGTGCCCAGGGCAAGGTCGTCAAGGTCAACAACGGCATCATGGGGCGCAACTTCCTCCATGTGCAGGACGGTTCGGGCAAGGCCGCCGATGGCAACCACGACCTGATCGTCACCAGCACCCAGACGGCCGCAGTGGGTGACCAGGTGACCGTCTCGGGCGTTGTGGCGGTAAATCGCGACTTCGGTGCCGGCTATTCCTATCCGCTGCTGATCGAGCAGGCGACGATCACCCGCAAATAAGCCCACGCAAGGCGCGGGCTTGCCATCAGCCTTCGCCGGAGAGTTCGGTGATATCGCGGACGAGGTCGTCGATCCGGTCACGCGCGTGGTTGCGCTGTGCCGGGGTCGTCATCGCATGCAGCGCGATCGCCAGTTCGGCGGTATTTCGGCGCAGTGCATCGGCAGTGGCGCGTCGTGCCGCATCGGGCGGCGTGTCGAAACGGTTCGCGTAGTCGCGCAGCAGGGCCAGCGCGGCCTCGCGGCCGGGACGCTCGCGCTGGATGCGACGGGCGATATCCACCAGTTCGCGCTGCCGGCGCAGTCTTTCCTCGTACCAGAAGTTCGCGCCTGAAGGCTGGGCCGCGATCAACCGCCGGAACTCCTTTTCCTGCACCTCGCTCAGATTGCCGAACCAGTACTCGGCGCGTGACAGCAGACGTTTGGCGCGCGCTTCGTGGCGGGCGGCCTCGCTGTCGTCGACGGCGGCATCCTTCACATAGGCCTTGTTCCTCTCGGCAAAGCGCGCCGCCAGTTGGTCGATCTGCGCCGGGCTCAGGTTGAGGAAGAGGTCGGCCAGATCCGGCAAGGCCTTGTCCGCCAGCCTGCGGATGCGCAGGACAATATCATCGCCGAGTCGCAGCGCATCGGCGGTTGTGGTCGGGCGATCGATCAGGACCCGGGCCTCAACGAGGAAAGCGGCGTAACCGGGCAATTCGCTGCGCCGGTGCCAGGCGTGCAGGCGTGTCAGGCGATCCTCGACGAGCTGGTTCTGTTCCGGCGAAAAGTCGAGGTACTGGTCCAGCCACCAGCGCGCCAGGCTGTTGGCGTTGCCATAGCCGACGCGCACGGCGCTGCAGGCCTGGAGCAGCAGGGCGGCGAGGATCAGCAGGGCAGCAATCGGGGCGCGACGCATGGGGCGAGTATCCTGGGGCAAGGCAGGCGCAGTATGCGTGCCGTGATGGCGGGTCGTCAAACGCGGCAGTGGCAAATGGCCATTGTCGGTGCCGGTGCTACGGCGCTACACTGCGGGCGTCGCCGTGGTGGAGGAAGGATATGAAGAAGCGCCTCGTGATGATGGCGGTGTGTGCCCTGCTGGCAGCCATGGCTGCCCATGCCGACGAGACCGTGGGCATCACGGCCTCCCTGCGCGCGGTGGATATGGTGCACGAGGGGAAGCCGGTGCGCATCGAGCGCGAACAGGACAACCTCAACCAGATCGATCCCGACTTTTCCATGACCTCGCGGCCCTGTCCGCCATACTGCGTGCAACCCATGCATCTGGCGCCGGGAGTCGAGACGATCGGCGAACTTGAACTGCTCGACTACCTTAAGCGAAGCGCGGGCAAGGGCGAGGATCTCCTGGTCATCGATTCGCGCGACCCCGACTGGCTGCGCCGCTCCGGCATCATCCCGGGGGCGATCCATCTGCCGTGGACCCAGTTGCATCCCGCCAAGGCGGATGCCGAGGCCATCGCCGCGATCCTGATGCTGCAGTTCGGCGCCAGCCGTACCGGGCTGCTGTGGAACTTCGAGAATGCGAAGACGCTGGTGTTCTACTGCAACGGCAACTGGTGCGGCCAGTCACCGACCAACATCAAGCAACTGCTCGCGCTGGGCTACCCGGCCCACAAGCTGAAGTGGTACCGGGGCGGCATGCAGGCCTGGAAAAGCCTTGGCCTGACGACGGTGCCCTTCAGCCCGCGCTGACGAACCTAGCGCGTTCTCTTGATCGGACTCGGCGCGTCGCCGTCACCGTAGAAATCCGTTGTGGCGAAGGACTTGCGCAAGGGGCAGGGCGTGTTTGGACTGCATTTGTGGCGACAGGCGCATTCCGCCTGTGTCTGCACGAGCAGCACATACTCGCCGCATACGGGGCAGTGATCCATCGGCGGTTCGAACATGGTGGCCTCCTAGCCGGCGTCGGGTCGGTCAGCCCGCGCCAGGATTTCGTTATCCTGACTGCATTGTGGCATGGCCTCGTGGCGTGGCAATCCGTAGTTTCCGCAGCAGCTCGGGGTGTGCGGCAGTCGGTTAAACTCCGGGCAGCGCGGGTTTTCGGCATTCGCCATTGCAGCAATTTCCAGAGGAGTCACTCATGAGCGGCATCAATTTCAAGCGCGAAATCGCGGACAGCATGGACAGCGCCATCGACCGGGCCACCAAGGCACTGGCGGCCGAGGGCTTCGGCATCCTGACCCGGATCGACATGCATTCGAAGATCAAGGAAAAGACTGGCAAGGACATCGTGCCGACAGTCATCCTTGGCGCCTGCAATCCCAACCTGGCCTACGAGGCCTACACGGCGAATGCCGATGTCGCCAGCCTGCTGCCATGCAATGCGGTGGTACGCGAAACCGCGCCGGGCAAGATATCGCTGGAGTTTGCCGCGCCGTCCGGAATGATGCGCATCCTGGGCGATGCCCAGCTCACTGAGCTCGCGAAAGAGGCGGATTCGCGTATCCAGAAGGCATTGGCTGCTGCCTGAGGCGAACTTCGCTTCAAATAGGCGGTGTCTCCTCTGCCTTGGCCGGGGTCAGGCGAAGGCGCAGGAGGCGCAATCCTTCAAGTGCGGTATCAAATGCAAAAGACTCGATCTGTGCGGCGAGTTCGTCGTAGCCTTTTCCAAGTACGGCAGCCAACGCAGCCGCATTCTGGTTGATGAAGCCTATGGCCGCCAGTTGCCCCTGATCGAGCATGGTCTCAAGCGTGTCGAGCAAGGCTTTTCCGGTCCCGGACTCGACCTCTGCAGAGTTCGATATGCCTTTTCTGGGCAAGGACGGCAGCGCCTTGACCACCAGGTCGAGTTCATCGCGTATCGCCGTGAGCAGGTGCGCGAGTCCAGTGCCGTCGAGTCTTCGGGCCGAAGATTCAGCGACCTCGGATTCGAGTTCGGCTGCCAGTTCGGAGATACGGGTGGCGCCAAGCGTTGCAGCAACTCCTTTGATGGCATGGGCGTCGTGCTTGACGGATGCCAAATCCCCCTCGGCGAGTTTCGCCTGCATATGAATGATTTCACTGATCTGTGAAATCACCATCCTGGAAAGCAGGGCGAGGTAGCGTTCAGGGTCTCCCATGACGGCTGCAAGGCCACGCTGAACCGTCAGGCCGGGTACCGCCCGAAGTCGTCCAATTGCCGCCGGCTCCGGTTTGGATGCCGTCACGTCACCATCGAGCCCTGACGCATCGGTAACACATTCGGACGACGTCGGAGCGACCCCGTTGGGCGCTGACGGGAGCCATTTCAGTACTGTGGCATAGAGTACCTGGGGATCCACTGGCTTTGGCACGAAATCGTTCATGCCGGCGGCGATGCAGGCTGCTCGGTCTTCGTTGAAGGCATTTGCGGTCATCGCCAGGATCGGACGATCGCTCCATCCCGGAAGTTCACGAATTGCCCGCGTCGCTTTCAGACCATCTAGCCTGGGCATCTGAATGTCCATCAAGACTATGTCGTAGGCGATCAGGCGGGCCTTGGCCAATGCCTGCTCTCCATCCACAGCCGTTTCAACTTGCAGACCAACCGAATTCAACAGTTCGAGCGCGACTTCCCGATTAATCCCGTTGTCCTCAGCCAGCAGGACTCGCGCTCCTGCGCATTGACGACGCAGGATATCTTCAGGACTGGACTCCGCCTCGGCATGCGGCATGGGCAGAATGCCGTGTCCTCGCCTGAGGCGGGCGGTCAGCCAAAAGGCGCTGCCGCTGCCGGGCGTGCTTTCGAACCCGCATTCGCCACCCATGAGTTGTGCCAGCCTGCGGGTGATGGCAAGTCCGAGTCCTGTGCCGCCATGCGTTCGGGTTGTGGAAACATCCGCCTGTTCGAATGCCTTGAACAGGTGTGCCTGCTTTTCGGGGTTGATGCCAATGCCAGTGTCGATCACTTCAAAGCGCAGCAGCAGGTCGTCTCCGGATTCGTCAACCAGCGCCGCGCGTATGGTGACGCTGCCCGAATCGGTGAATTTCACTGCGTTTCCAGCATAGTTGAGTATTGCCTGGCGCAATCTCGTCGAGTCGCCGCGAAGCCATTCCGGAACGTTGTCGCACTCAACGCTGACGGTCAGCCCCTTGGCGCGGGCCGCCTCGCCCACGATCGATGCGACATTGTCGAGGATGGCCGGCAGGGGGAAGTCGGCATGCTCAAGCTGCATGCGCCCTGCTTCGATTTTGGAGAGATCCAGGATGTCATTGATGATGGAGAGCAGGTGCTGGCCGGCGTTGTCGATCTTGTCCAGACGATCGAACTGCACTGCAGACAAGCTACCCTTTCGCAGCAGATGGGTCAGCCCAATGATTGCATTCATTGGTGTCCGGATCTCATGGCTCATATTGGCAAGGAAGGCACTCTTTGCCAGGTTGGCCTGGTCCGCCTGTTGGCGGGCATGTTCCAGTTCCGTTGTGCGCTGGGCCACCAGGTGTTCGAGGTGGTCGCGGTAGCTGTCCAATTCCTGGCTGAGCTGCCTTTTCTGCGTTACGTCTTCCTGGACGCTGACAAAGTGTGAAATCGTGCCATCGTCCTGGCGCAGCGGTGCGATGATGGCAAATTCGATCGTCTCTCTGCCATCCTTTGTGCGGTTATGAAACTCGCCTGACCATGGCTGGCCGGCATGAAGAGTGTTCCAAAGGCCGATGTAAGTTTCGGGTGGAGTATTACCGGACTCGAGAAGTCTGGGCGTTCTTCCCAGCACCTCGGCCGCGTCGTAACCGGTGGCGTGAACGAAGGCTTGATTGACGTATTCAATTTCACCCTTGACGTTGGTGATGATGATGCTTTCAGGACTCTGGTCTACCGCGAGGGAAAGCTTTTTCAGTTGTTCCATCACGCGCTTGCTTTCGGTAGTGTCCTGCAGCGTTACCAAAAGGCGACCATCGAGTAGCGCGACGGCGACAAAACGTATGAACCTGTCGGAGCCGTCCTTGTGTCGGACCCGAAATGTAGTGTCACGCACCATAGACTGGATCGCTGGATCTCCGGTTTCGGGGTGGGCTTTCAGCCAGAGTTCCCGCACTTCTTCGCGATATGCCGGATCAGGGTAGGCGTTTTCCCACCAAGCGTCGGCATTCGGTATGTCTTCAATCGTGTAGCCGAGCATCGAGGTGATGGACGGATTGATGTATTCGACGTCGCGCGACGTGTTGGTGACGATGATCCCGAACGGCACGTGGTGCACCAGTGCCCTAAACATTTCCTCGCTTCGACGCAAGGCAATTTCAGCGTGCTTGCTTGAGGTGATGTCGCGCAGATTGGCCTGGACGAATTCCTCGTCATCGATCGTCAGGCCGCTGAGGCAAACCCTGGCCACGAAGCTTGTCTGATTGTCGATGCGTCTGTGTAGCCAATCGAACTCCATGCTGGTCTGCGATTTCATCGCCTTCAGGATCTCCTGCGATGCAGTCGCCGAATCGCGTCCGTCCAACTGGATAGCCGGGGACAGTTCGCCCGGAGCCTTGCTCAGAATGTCATCCCGACTCGATGCGCCGAAAATGCGGATTGCGGCGGGATTGCAATCGACAAAGCAGTTGCCTTTCACCACGAGTACCGCGTCGGTGGTCGACTCGAACAGCGCCCGATGGCGCGTTTCCGATTTGCGCAATTCGGCGGTTCGCTCCTCGATACGCGCTTCAAGGTTGGTATTCACTTCGCGCAGTGCCCGGTCTGTCAGTTGCCATCGCCGACCCAGGCGGAGCGCAAGGAACAGGCCGATCAGACCTGGCAGCAGAAATATCGCTGCAGCGATGATCGTGACCCTTTTGACTTTGGGCGCGACCTCCGCAACTAGGTGATCAAGGTTCCGGAACAGGAACAGTCGCCACCCACTCTCCATCTGTACGTCAAAACTGATCCAGGTTTCACCCTTGCCGTCGCGGGTGCGTACGATTTGTATCTCATCGGGCATGCGAACAGGACCATCACTGCGCAGCTTTCCCCCCTGAAATGCGGGGTGCGCTTTTGTCGCCTCGCTGAGTTGTCCAGAGAACCGGAAGGGGTCGCTTTCGGCAATCTTGTATCCGTTTCGGTCATACAGTACGGCCTGGTCGAAGGGCAGTATCGCCAGGTAGTCGATGATGCTCGACAGATGGCTGATATGCAGTACTCCACCCAAGTGAAGGACGATGTCGCCTTTTGCATTCAGTACGGGAATGTCAATGGCAATCGCCGGAACGCCATCTGCACCGAGGAATACATCAGAGATGACGAGGTTCCGGGTTCGTACCGCCTCCTGAAAATAGGGACGATCCGCAAGGTTGTACTTCTTCAGATTCTTCTGTACCTCAAACGGATGAGAAATGTAGTGATCGCCCTCGGGCGTCAGGACGAATAGAACCGAGAACCGGCTCTGGCGACGAAGCTTTTCCAGGAGGTCCCGTTTCTCTGCGTCCAGACCTTCGGGCAATCCATTGATAGAACGGTCGATTCGTGACCGCAGCTTCAGATTGGCAAACTCACGATGTTTTGCGGTCAGGGAAAGAAGGGCGCTGGCCTGATCGAGTTCGGCCTTGATGTCCTTGTGGATCGATGAAACGAACGCTAGTTGATCGCCAGCCCAATGGTCAACCGCCCATTCCAGAAGTGCAGTGCGGAGGATCAGAACCAGCAGACCAAGCGAGATCAGTGCCGGGATGGCGACAATGGCAATGATCTGTCGGCGGTGGGCTATCTGCATCTGTCGTTAAACCGTCGGCCTCGCATCCTCGCAACACAATTGGCCCCAACGGGTTCGCGCCCCGTCCCATCTCTGTCGCGTCAGATTGCGCTGTCGACGGTCACAAGATTGCCAACGTAGGGGGCGGCTAAAGCGCGACTGTGAGCACTTGACGGAAGAGTGCAGAATCGACGGCGCCCAGTCGATCAGTAGTTTGCGCAATAACCTGCGGAACCTACGTAGGAGAACACCGATATTGGTTTTGGCGGTGGCACTGCCTCAACGCAAAATCGGCTCCCGGTGCGGATCCAGAAGGTCCACTCGCGCGCTACCTCGGCCAGCGATCGTGGCCGAGGAACTCCTCCCAGCTCAGGTTGCCGTCCTTGTTGGCGTCAAGCCTGGGAAAGCTGTCGGTGAGGTACTGCGATTTGCCGGTCACCTCTTCCAGCGACAGCTTGCCGTCCTTGTTGGCATCCATGGCGTCGAAGCGGGCCTCGGCCTTTTTCTTTTCCGCGCGCGCCATTTCCCCCTTGCGTCCCGAGTCATCGAGATCGGGAATGATGGATCGGGCGAAGGCGTTGCTCAAGAAGGCGAGCAGGCAAAGCGTGACTAGGGTGGGCGTGCGCATGGTGCGTGTTTCGGCAACGAGTGATCGGGATCGGTCCCTCCAATCCGACGGTTCCGAAGATGCCTTGTTTCGGCGCAAAAGGAAATATCGCGAAAGTGATATTCGCGCGGAAAACTGAAGGATCTTTGACTTCGATCAACCGCTACGACCCCTGATGCGGTCGCTCCCGATGCTTCAGTTGCGGCTGCCGAGTTGACGGGAGATCCGTTGCGCCGCGTCGCGGATGGCGGCGGGAATTGCGCCGTTCCACTCCGAGGGGAACAGTACCGCCGGTCCGAGCCCGGTGACGGCAAGAACCATCTTGTGTTCGTGATCGAATACCGGGGCGCAGAAGGCATTGACTCCGGGCAGGACCGAGCCGACCGCGCGGGTCATGCCCTGGGCGCGGTATTCGGTGAGCAAGGCGTCGAGCTCACCTCGGGTTGCCGGCGCCTGGCATTGCGCCGCACGTGTCTTCAGCTTCAGTTCGTCAGCCACGCGCGCGTGCACCGCCGGCAGATCGGAGAAGGTGACGAAGCACATGCCGATCGCCGAATTCAGCAGTGGCATGACCGAGCCGGTGCGCAGGTTGACGTTGATCGGGCGGCGTGATTCGACCCAGCGGACGATGGTGGGGCCCATGTTGCCCCATACGGCGAGGGCAACGGTCTCGCCGATTTCCTCGGCGAGGGATTCGAGCACGGGGGTGGCGGCACGCACCGGATCGAGCCGGGCAAGGCTGGCGAGGCCCAGTTCGAGTGCGAAATGCCCGAGGTCGTAGCGTCCGGAGTGGGGCTCCTGGCTGACCAGTCCGGTGCGCATGAAACTGACCAGATAGCGGTGTGCCTTGGCCGCAGGCATGCCCGTCTGGCGCGCCAGGTCGCGCAGCATCATGGGTGCGCCCTGGTCCGCCAGCACCTTGAGCAGGGGTACGCCGACCTCGATGGATTGGATGCCCTGGCGACCGGCGTCGTCTTTGTCCTCGTCCGACATGGTCGAGGATTATAGAATCGCCGTATTGTCAGCGCCGACTTTCGACCCGTGGAGCCAGATTCCGGATCATGACGCCCCTGCTTGTGTTCGACATTGAAAGCGTGCCCGACGTCGCCGGGCTGCGCATCCTTCATGAGTTGCCGGCCTCGCTCGCCGATGCCGAGGTCGCCGAGTTCGCTTTCCAGCGCCAGCGGGCGAAGAACGGCAGCGACTTCCTGCCCCTTCACCTGCAGCGCATCGTCGTCATTTCCTGCGCGCTGCGCAGTGAGGAGGGCTTCAAGGTCTGGTCGCTGGCCGAGCCAAAGTCCGGCGAGGGCGAGATCATCCAGCGCTTTTTTGACGGGGTCGAAAAGTTAACGCCGCAACTGGTGTCGTGGAACGGCGGCGGCTTCGATCTGCCGGTACTGCACTATCGTGGGCTGATCCACGGCGTCACCGCGCCGCGCTATTGGGACATGGGCGAGGGCGACTACCGCGATTCGCGCGACTTCAAGTGGAACAATTACATCAGCCGCTACCACATGCGCCATCTCGACCTGATGGACCTGCTGGCGATGTACCAGCCGCGCGGTGCGGCGCCGCTCGACCAGTTGGCGCGGCTGATGGGCCTGCCCGGCAAACTGGGCATGGATGGATCGGCGGTCTGGGGCGCGTGGCTGGACGGCCGGATTGACGAAATCCGTGACTATTGCGAAACCGACGTGGTCAATACCTTCCTCGTCTTCCTGCGTTTTCAGATGATGCGCGGTGTGCTGAGCAGGGTAGAGCACGAGGCCGAGCTTGCGCTGGTGAAATCCTCGCTGGCGGCGACCGGCCTGCCGCATTGGAAAGAATTCGTCACTGCCTGGGAGGCATCATGCTGATCGATGCGAAAAAGTCCGCGCTGCTGGTCGTGGATGTGCAGGGTCGGCTGGTGCCGGCGATCTCGGGCTGGCAAGTATTGCTCGACCAGGTGGTGTGGCTGATCCGCGTGGCCCGGCGGATGGGCATCCCGGTTCTGGCCTGCGAGCAGTATCCGCAGGGCCTGGGTCCAACCCACCCGGCAGTGGCGGCGGAACTGCCGTCGGATTGCATTGCCGGCAAACTGCACTTTTCCGCCGTGGCCGGTGCTTGCCACGGCCTTGCCACCGCCGGCAGCCATCCACAATTGGTGGTCTGCGGCATGGAAAGCCACGTCTGCGTGATGCAGACCGTGCTGGAACTCCTGCAGGGCGGGCGCCAGGTCTTCGTCGTCGAGGAAGCCGTCGGCTCGCGCCGCGAGTCGGACAAGGCACTGGCCCTGGCGCGCATGCGCCAGGCCGGGGCGGTGATCGTCAGCCGCGAGATGGTGGCCTTCGAGTGGCTGCGCAAGGCGGATTCCGAACTTTTCCGCGAGATCAGCCGCAACTTCCTGCGCTGAGATTTAGAGCCGGGCAACTACTCCATCGGGCGAAATTGCGTTAGTATTAAAACGTTTGTTTGAAACGGCCGTTCAAACGGCCGCTGCCCGCGAATAATTCGAGGAGAACACCATGGGCCACTATGCCGCCCCGTTGCGCGACATGCATTTCGTCCTGCACGAAATGCTCGACGTCACCACCGAACTCAAGACCATGCCGGCCCACGCCGAGATCGATGCCGACACCGTCAACCAGATCCTGGAGGAGGGCGGCAAATTCACCGCCGAGGTCCTATTCCCGCTGAATCACGTCGGCGACCATGAGGGGTGCCGCCTGGATCCGGCGACCCACGAGGTGACGACGCCCGCCGGCTTCAAGGAAGCCTACCGACAGTTTGTCGATGGCGGCTGGCCGTCGCTGACCTGTGACCCGGAATACGGCGGCCAGGGCCTGCCCATCGTGGTCTACAACTCACTGTCGGAAATGCTCAATTCCGCCAATCAGGCCTGGTATATGTACCCCGGCCTGTCGCATGGCGCCTACGAGTGCCTGCATGAACACGGCACGCCGGAACTGAAGGCGCTCTATCTGCCCAGGCTGGTATCGGGGCAATGGACGGGCACCATGTGTCTGACCGAGCCGCATTGCGGTACCGACCTTGGCCTGTTGCGCTCGCGCGCCGTGCCGCAAGATGACGGCTCCTACAAGATCAGCGGCGGCAAGATCTTCATTTCCGCCGGCGAACACGACATGGCGGAGAACATCGTGCATCTGGTTCTGGCCCGCCTGCCCGAGGCACCCGCCGGCACCAAGGGCATTTCACTCTTCCTGGTGCCGAAATTCATTCCCAATGCCGATGGCAGTTTGGGTCCCCGCAATGCCATCACCTGCGGTGCGCTGGAAGAGAAGATGGGCATCCACGGCAACGCTACTTGCCAGATGAATCTGGACGAGGCATCCGCGTGGCTGATCGGACAGCCGCACAAGGGCCTCAACGCCATGTTCGTGATGATGAACGCGGCGCGTCTCGGCGTCGGCATGCAGTCGCTGGGTTTGACCGAGGTGGCCTATCAGCAGGCGGCGGCGTATGCGAAAGAGCGCTTGCAGATGCGCAGCCTGTCCGGCCCCAAGGCCCCGGACAAACCGGCCGATCCCATCATCGTGCACCCCGACGTGCGGCGCATGCTGCTGACGGCCAGGGCTTACGCCGAGGGCGGCCGCGCGTTTTCGTCCTTCATCGCCCTGATGATCGACCGTGAGCTGAGCCATCCCGACGAGGAAGTGCGCAAGGATGCCGCCGATCTGGTGACCCTGCTGACACCCATCGTCAAGGCCTTCATGACCGACAACGGCTGGGTTGCCGTTTCCGAGGCCATGCAGGTGCATGGCGGCTCCGGTTTCATTCGCGGCACGGGCGTCGAGCAGTACGTGCGCGATGCCCGCATCAACATGATCTACGAGGGCACCAACACCGTGCAGTCGCTGGATCTTCTGGGACGCAAAGTCCTGATGGACAACGGCACCAGGCTGAAGAAGTTTGGTGCCCTGGTGCAGGCCTTCGTCGAGGAAAATGGCACCGACGAAGCGCTGAACGAGTTCGTCACCCCGCTGGCCGATCTCGGCGACAAGGTCAGCAAGCTGACCATGGAAATCGGCATGAAGGCCTTCCAGAATCAGGACGAGGTCGGTGCCGCAGCCGTGCCCTACCTGCGCGTGGTCGGCCACCTGGTTTATGCCTACTTCTTTGCCCGCATGGCGAAGATCGCACTGGCGAAGCAGGATTCCGGCGATGCGTTCTACAAGGCCAAGCTGGCGACTGCCCGTTTCTACTTCGCGCGACTGCTGCCGGAGACCGCGATGCTGATCCGGCAGGCACGTTCCGGTGCCAGCAACCTGCTCGAACTCGAAGCCGAACTTTTCTAAAAAGGGAAAACGCATGAGCAATTTCATCGTCAGGAAGGTCGCCGTTCTCGGCGCCGGCGTCATGGGGGCACAGATTGCCGCCCATTGCGTGAATGCCAGGGTGCCGGTGGTGCTGTTCGACCTGCCCGCGAAAGAGGGTGCAAAAAATTCCATCGTCCTGAAGGCCATCGAAGGACTCAAGAAGCTCAATCCCGCTCCCCTGGGCAACAAGGACGATGCGGTCTGCATCGAAGTCGCCAACTACGACGACAACCTGGAGTTGCTGAAGGGCTGCGACCTGGTCATCGAGGCGATTGCCGAGCGCATGGACTGGAAGCACGATCTCTACAAGAAGGTTGCGCCCCATATTGCGGCCCATGCCATCTTCGCCTCGAACACGTCGGGACTCTCGATCACGTCGTTGTCGGAGGGCTTTGATGCCGAGCTGAAGTCGCGCTTCTGCGGTGTGCACTTCTTCAATCCGCCGCGCTACATGCACCTGGTTGAATTGATCCCGACGGCGGCGACGCGACCGGAAATTCTCGACCAGCTCGAAGGCTTCCTCGTCACCACCCTGGGCAAGGGCGCGGTGCGGGCCAAGGACACGCCCAACTTCATCGCCAACCGCGTCGGCGTCTTCAGCATGATGGCGACGATGCACGAAGCGCAAAAGTTCGGCCTGACCTGCGACGTGGTGGACGACCTGACCGGGTCCCGGCTGGGGCGCGCCAAGTCTGCGACCTTCCGCACCGCCGATGTGGTCGGCCTCGACACCATGGGCCATGTGATCAAGACCATGCAGGACACGCTGCCTGACGATCCCTTTGCTGCCGTTTATCAAACCCCGGAAGTTCTCACCAGGCTGGTGGCGGCAGGTGCTTTGGGCCAGAAGACCGGCGCCGGTTTTTACAAGAAAGTGGGCAAGGAAGTGCAACGCCTCGACTTCGCCACGGGGCAGTACGTCGCCGGCGGCGGCAAGGCCGATGAACTGGTGGGGCGCATCCTCAAGGAAAAGGACCCGGCCAAGCGCATGAAGGCGCTGCGCGAATCGACCCACCCGCAGGCGCAATTCCTCTGGGCCATCTTCCGCGATGCCTTCCACTACATCGCCGTGCATCTGGAAGCCATCGCCGACAATGCGCGCGACATCGACTTCGCCATGCGCTGGGGCTTCGGCCAGAAGCTTGGTCCCTTCGAAACCTGGCAGGCCGCCGGCTGGCAGCAGGTGGCGCAGTGGGTGAAAGAAGATATCGACGCCGGCAAGGCCCTGTGTGCGGCACCGCTGCCGGCCTGGGTATTCGACGGCCGCACAGGAGTGCATGCCGCCGAGGGCTCCTGGTCGCCGGCGCGCAAAGCCAATGTGGCGCGTTCCGATCTGGCCGTGTATCGCCGCCAGCCTTTCCGCGCCCCGGTGCTGGGGGAGGGGGGCGTCAATGGCAGCACGGCAGGCACCACTTTCTTCGAGGACGACTCGGTGCGCATCTGGCATCAGGAGGACGAGGTGCTGGTCCTGTCGCTGAAGACCAAGATGCGCGTCATCGGCCCCGGCGTCATCGCCGGACTGGCAAAAGCACTGGCCGAGGCGGAGCGCAATTTCAAAGGCTTGGTGATCTGGAGTGCCGATGCGGCCGAGGGCGGTGCCTTCTCCGCCGGCGCCGACCTGCAGGCCATGTTGCCGCTGTTCATGTCGGGCGGTGTCAAGGCCATCGAGCCGGAAGTCGCCCGCTTGCAGCAGGCATTCCAGGCCATGAAGTACGCCAATGTGCCGGTGGTCGCCGCCGTTGCCGGGCTGGCCCTGGGCGGTGGTTGCGAGCTGATGCTGCATGCGGCTCGACGCGTTGCCCTGATCGAGTCCTACATCGGCCTGGTCGAAGTCGGTGTTGGCCTGATCCCGGCCGGAGGCGGCCTCAAGGAGGCGGCGGTGCGCTCTGCAGAACAGGCACGTGGCAATGACCTCCTGCAATTCCTCAAGAACAACTTCATGAATCCGGCCACGGCCGCCGTGTCAAAGTCGGCGCTGGAGGCACGGCAGATGGGCTACCTGAAGTCCGATGACGTGATTGTCTTCAATCCCTACGAGCTGCTGCACGTGGCCAAGGTCGAGGCGCGCGCCATGTTCGACGCGGGCTATCGTCCGCCGCTGCAGAAACTGGTGCCGGTGGCCGGGCGTTATGCGATTGGCACGATCATGATGCAACTGGTCAACATGCGCGACGGCGGCTTCATCTCCGCCCACGACTTCAAGCTCGGCCAGATGATCGCCACGGTGGTCGCCGGCGGCGACGTCGATAACGGCAGCCTGGTCAGCGAGCAATGGCTGCTTGACCTGGAGCGCAAGGGCTTCATGGAACTGCTGAACCATCCCAAGACCCAGGAACGCATCATGGGCATGATGCAGACCGGCAAGCCGGTCCGCAACTGAGCGGAAACGAGGAGAATCCAATGAGCAAGCAACTTCAAGACGCCTACATCGTCGCCGCCACCCGCACCCCGATCGGCAAGGCGCCGCGCGGCATGTTCCGCAATGTTCGCCCCGATGACCTGCTGGTCAAGGCCATCCGCTCGGCGATGGCGCAAGTGCCAAACCTCGATCCGAAATTGATCGAGGACGCCATCGTCGGCTGTTCCTTTCCCGAGGGCGAGTCCGGCCTCAACATGGCGCGCAATGCCGTGCTGCTGGCAGGCCTGCCCAACACCGTGGGCGGTGTCACGGTCAACCGTTTCTGCGCCTCGGGCATTACCGCCGTGGCGATGGCCGCCGACCGCATCCGCGTCGGCCAGGCCGATGTGATGATCGCCGGTGGCGCCGAGTCGATGTCCATGGTGCCGATGGGCGGCTTCCATCCGTCGATCAACATGGGCGCCTTTGCCGACGAAAACATCGGCATGGCCTACGGCATGGGCCTTACGGCCGAGAAGGTGGCGACGCAGTGGAAGGTCACGCGCGACATGCAGGACCAGTTCGCCCTGGCATCGCACCAGAAGGCGATTGCCGCGCAACAGGCCGGCGAGTTCAAGGACGAGACCACGCCGGTCGAAATTGTCGAACGCGTGCCGAATCTGGCCACCGGGCAAATCGACCTCAAGCAGCGCACCGTCGACCGCGACGAGGGCGCCCGTGCCGACTCCAACCTTGCTGCACTGGGCAAGCTGAAGCCGGTGTTTGCCGCCAAGGGTTCGGTGACGGCGGGCAACAGTTCGCAGACCTCGGACGGTGCCGGGGCGTTGATCCTGGTCAGTGAAAAGATACTGAAGCAGTTCAACCTGACGCCGCTGGCGCGCTTTGTTTCCTTTGCCGTGCGCGGCGTGCCGCCCGAGATCATGGGCATCGGGCCCAAGGAGGCGATCCCGGTGGCCTGCAAAGCCGCCGGCATTACCCAGGATCAGCTCGACTGGATCGAACTCAACGAGGCATTCGCCGCCCAGGCTCTGGCGGTGATCGGGGATCTCGGTCTCGATCCGGCCAAGGTCAATCCGATGGGCGGGGCGATTGCCCTGGGGCATCCCCTGGGAGCGACCGGCGCGATACGAGCGGCTACCACGGTGCATGCACTGCGTCGGCGCAATCTCAAGTATGGCATGGTGACCATGTGTGTCGGCACCGGCATGGGCGCCGCCGGTATCTTCGAGCGGGTCTGATCCTTTACAGAGGTTGGCAGGCCGAGGCAGGCGTCAGCCTGCCTCGGTGCCGAGTTGCTGCACCCAGGCCACCGACTCGGCCAGCAGGCTACCCATCATGGCCAGGGAGGCTTTCTCGCCATAAGGCAGTAGCCGGTTGCGGATCTCGGCGGTATCGTTTGCGTCGTAGCTGTCCACGATCGCCAGCAGATTGCCGAGTACGCCCTGGCGATGGGAGAGCGCAACCCGCACTTCCTGGTCGAGCGCGACATGGGCCAGCATGTCGGTCATCGACATCTGCAATGCGGCGGGAACGACCGACATCAGGCCGGTGAGGAATGCCGGTTCGCGCAGGCGCTTGATGTCCGGGTGCAGCCTTTCGGCCAGCAGTTCCATGAGCCGGCCGCGCAGTGCGGCAAGCTGCAGCAGCGGACTGCGGGCGAAGTCCAGTTTGCCGCCCTGGGCAAAAATCAGCATGTGCAGCCAGCGCTGCAATTGCTTGGTGCCCACCGCTGTAATTGCATTTCGAATCGAAGTGATCCGGCTGCGCATGCCGCTGCCGACCGAATTGGCGAGGCGCAAGAGATTGATTACCAGAGCCGGTTCGGCGCGGAAGGCAGCGTCGAGTGCGACCAGGTCAGCTTCCTCGGCAAGCAGCTTGGAAAGGCGGAGCAGTCCCTGGATGCCGGGGTCCAGACGGCGCCCTTCGATGATCACCGGTTCGGCGAAATAAAAACCCTGCAGCAGGTCGAAGCCCAGCAGCAGGCAGACATCCTTCTGTGTCTGCGTGTTGACGCCGGCGGCGATCAGCTTGCGTCGTGTCGATGACATGGTGCGTGTCACGGCCTGCAGGTCGGCGGGTGCTACCCGGGACACATCGATCTTGATCCATTCAACGATCTCCACCAGCGGCCAGCTTCCTTCTCCAAGCGCATCCGTATCCGTCAGGCAGAAGCGATAGCCGTCGGCCTTCAGGGCCCGGCAGCGATCACCTACCCCCTCCTGACGCAGACCGTCAAGATCGATTTCGAGGACTACGGTGGCGGGTGGCAGGAGTGCAGCGAAATCTGCCGCCAGAAAGTCCGCGTCGACCCGGATGAAGGTCAGGGCGTTGCCGAAGGCTGCAGCCAGGCCGAGTTCCGTGAATGCCTTGGACACCAGGTTGGCGGTGGCGACACCCGGGGCAGCCGACCTCGCGCGGGCCGTGTCATGAAACTGGAGTTCGAAACCGACCATTGTCTGGTCACGGTCGAGCAGCGGTTGCCGGGCAATGTAAATCTCGTCAAGGCGGTCGGTGTCGGTATCGCGTGTCATGGTGGGTGCGGGTGTCGGTCAGTGCAGCGCACGAATGATAGGCGCAGCAGCGGATCAGCGCGCAATTCTGTCTGCGATCCAGGATTTCAGGGAGGCGATGTCGCTGGTGAAGGCGCCGTGCCGCATCAGGCTGACGCCAAAGACATAGGCGTACAGCAGCAGGCTGCGCGCCTGTGCCTCGTGCTCATCCAGACCGCAGGCGCGAAACAGCCGGCAGGCACAGGCCAGGCGTTCCGCGTCGACTTCTTCGACCACCGCCACGGCCAGCGCATCGCGCCGGGCCCAGTCGCGCACGGCGGCCTCGATGGCAATGCCCTTGCGGTTCCGCGCCGAGGCGTAGACCTCTATGGTGTGCAGCAGCGCCGCCGCCTCCTTGCCGGGCTCGGCCTGGGTCTGCTTGCGAATGTCGTGGATGCGGCCCATTTTCCAGAACTGGAGCACCTCTTCCTGAAGGTCGCGGCGGTCCTTGAAGTGCCAGTAGAAGCTGCCCTTGGTGACGCCGAGCCGCTTCGCCAGCACCTCGACACGCAGGCTCTCGGCGCCGTGTTCGGCAAGGATGGCGATCGCGCCCTTGATCCAGGCATCGCGGTCCAGCGCTACGCGGGCGGTCTTGGGGGGCTTGTTGTCCATACGGTAGGGTATTGAGTTTTGTGCCGGGCTGCTGTAGTATCCCACAATCCATACTGAAGCGTATGGAAAGGCATTCGCGGACAAGCCGCTACAATGCATTTTTCGATTCGACCAAATAAAGGAGACCCGCTTGAAAATCCTCGTACCGGTCAAGCGCGTGATTGACTACAACGTCAAGGTTCGCGTCAAGGCAGACGGCAGTGGTGTCGATCTGGCGAATGTGAAGATGTCGATGAATCCCTTCGACGAGATTGCCGTGGAAGAGGCGATGCGGCTGAAGGAAGGTGGCAAGGCCACCGAGGTGGTGGCCGTGTCCTGCGGCATCACCGCCTGCCAGGAAACCCTGCGCACGGCCATGGCCATTGGTGCCGACCGTGCCATTCTTGTCGAAACCGACGTCGAGTTGCAACCGCTGGCCGTGGCGAAGCTGCTCAAGGCCGTTGCCGACAAGGAAGCTCCCCAGCTCATCATCCTCGGCAAACAGGCCATCGACGACGACGCCAACCAGACCGGCCAGATGCTCGCCGCCCTGCTGGGCTGGTCGCAGGCCACCTTCGCCTCCAAGGTCGAGATCGGCGATGGCAAGGCCACGGTCACCCGCGAAGTCGATGGCGGACTGGAAACCCTCGAGATCAGCCTGCCGGCCATCGTTACCACCGACTTGCGCCTGAACGAACCGCGCTATGCGACCCTGCCCAACATCATGAAGGCGAAGAAAAAGCCGCTGGACGTGGTCAAGCCCGCCGACCTTGGTGTCGACGTCGCCCCGCGACTGACCACGGTCACTGTTGCCGAACCGCCCAAACGCAGCGCTGGCGTCAAGGTAGCCGACATCGCGCAACTGGTCGACAAACTCAAGAATGAAGCGAAGGTGATTTAAATGGCCATCCTCGTCATCGCAGAACACGACAACGCAGGCCTCAAGGCCCCGACTCTCAATGCCGTCACCGCCGCTGCCAAAATTGGTGGCGAGATCCATGTCCTTGTCGCCGGCAGCGCTTGTGGCACCGTCGCCGAACAGGCTGCCCAGGTGGCCGGCGTTACCAAGGTGAAAGTGGTCGATGCCGCGCATTATGGCGACCAGACGGCCGAGAACCTGGCTGCACTGATCGTTGCCAACGCGGCCGGCTACAGCCACATCCTGGCGCCGGCTACCAGCAACGGCAAGAACACCCTGCCGCGTGTCGCGGCCTTGCTCGATGTGGCGCAGATCTCCGAGATCAGCGCTGTCGTCGATGCCGATACCTTCGTGCGTCCGATCTATGCCGGCAACGCCATGGCGACGGTCAAGTCTGCCGATGCCACCAAGGTCATCACCGTGCGCACCACAGGATTCGATGCCGCTGCGGCAACCGGCGGCAGCGGTGCGATCGAGCCGCTGGCAGCGGCTGCCGACCTGGGGCAGTCGAAGCTCCTCGGCCGCGAACTGACCAAGTCGGCCCGCCCGGAACTTGGTGCCGCCAAGATCATCGTGTCCGGCGGTCGCGGCATGGGTAGCGGCGAGAATTATCACAAGGTGCTGGAACCGTTGGCCGACAAGCTGGGCGCGGCCATGGGTGCCTCGCGTGCCGCCGTCGACGCCGGCTTCGTCCCCAACGATTACCAGGTCGGCCAGACCGGCAAGATCGTGGCGCCGCAGCTTTACATCGCCATCGGCATCTCGGGCGCAATCCAGCACCTGGCCGGCATGAAGGATTCCAAGGTGATCGTGGCGATCAACAAGGATGCGGACGCGCCGATTTTCCAGGTCGCCGATTACGGACTCGTTGCCGACCTGTTTACCGCCGTGCCCGAACTGACAGCGGCGCTGTAAGGCCGACCGTCCGTGAACTTCCCCGACGCCCTGTTCCCGCAGGCCTGGGCGATCGGAGCCTTCCTGCCTCTGGCAGTGGTCTGGGCATGGTGCCTGCGCACGGCAACCTGGCGGCGTCTTGTCGATGCCAGCCAGTTGAACGTATGGCTGGGTGCGGTGGTGCTGCTGGTGCTGGTCTGGAGCATGAAGGCTGGCGTCAAACCCGGCCTCGACCTGCATCTGCTTGGCGCCACCTTGTTCACCCTGATGTTCGGTCGACAGCTCGCCATCATCGGCTTCTCGCTGGTGCTGGCAGGCGTGACGCTGAACAACGAGCTGTTGGGCCGTCCGGCGTGGGAAGCCTATGCGCTGAATGCGCTCGTTCTCGCCGTGTTCCCGGTGCTGGTGGCCGATGCCATCCGGCGCCTGGTCGACCGCTATCTGCCGGGAAACTTCTTCATCTATGTTTTCGTCACCGCATTTTTCGGCGCCGCCTTTACGGTGATGGCGACGGGCCTGTTTGCCTGCGGCCTGATGTGGCTGGCCGGCGTGTATCCAGCGCCGACTTTGCTTGACGACTACCTGCCCTATTATTTCCTGCTCGGCTTCGCCGAAGCCTGGCTCAACGGTGCGTTGATCACGCTGATGGTGGTCTATCTGCCGCACTGGGTGGGCAGTTTCGACGATCGCCGCTATCTCTTGCACAAATGAAACCGGAGACCCCATGAGTACCTATGTTGCCCCGCTGAAGGACATGATGTTCGTGCTGACCGAGCTTGCCGGCCTTGAACAGGTCGCAGCGCTGCCCGGCTACGAGGAGGCAACCACCGACGTGGTCGAAGCCATTCTCGACGAATCGGCCAAGTTCACCGGTGGTGTACTCGATCCGTTGAATCGCATCGGCGACGAAGAGGGTGCGAAATGGGCCGACAAGGCCGTGACCATGCCCAGGGGGTTCAAGGAGGCCTATGCCCAGTTTGTGGACAATGGCTGGAATGCGCTGGGCGGCAATCCGGAGTACGGCGGCCAGGGGCTGCCCAAGCTGGTGTCGGCAGCGGTGCAGGAAATGTGGAAGTCAACCAACATGTCCTTCTCGTTGTGCCCGCTGTTGACCCTGGGTGCCATAGAGGCGCTGGAACTCGCCGGCAGCGATGAACAGAAGGCGATGTACCTGCCGAACATGATCTCCGGCAAGTGGACAGGAACGATGAACATCACCGAACCGCAGGCCGGATCAGACCTGGCGGCAATACGCTCGCGCGCCGTGCCGCAGGGGGATGGCACCTACCGCATCTTCGGCCAGAAGATCTTCATCACCTATGGCGATCACGACATGGCGGAGAACACCATCCACCTGGTACTGGCCCGCACCCCCGACGCGCCCGAAGGCGTAAAGGGCATCTCGCTGTTCGTCGTGCCGAAATTTCTGGTCAATGCGGATGGCTCGCTGGGGGCTCGCAATGACGCCTACTGCGTATCGATCGAGCACAAGCTCGGCATCCATGCCAGCCCGACTTGCGTCATGGCCCACGGCGATAACGGCGGTGCCATCGGCACCCTTGTCGGCAAGGAGAACGAGGGCCTCAAGTACATGTTCGTCATGATGAACGCGGCTCGCTTTGCCGTTGGCCTCGAAGGCCTGGCGGTGACCGAACGTGCCTACCAGCATGCCGTCGCCTATGCACGTGACCGTGTGCAGGGGCGGGCCATCGAAGGATCACCGGCGCCGGTGGCGATCATCCGCCATCCTGACATTCGCCGCATGCTGATGCAGATGCGGGCCAACGTGGAAGCCATGCGTGCGCTGGCGTATACCGTCGCGGCCGCCCACGATGCGGCACACAGTCATCCGGATGCCGGGGAGCGTGCCCGCAACCAGGCCTTCGTCGACCTGATGATTCCGGTGGTCAAGGGCTGGAGCACGGAGACCGGAAATGCCATGAGCTATCTCGGGGTACAGGTGCACGGCGGCATGGGGTTTGTCGAAGAGACCGGCGCGGCGCAGTACATGCGGGATGCCCGCATCACCACGATTTATGAAGGTACCACCGGTATCCAGGCCAACGACCTGATGGGGCGCAAGATCGCCCGCGAAGCAGGCGAAACCGTGAAAGCGGTGATCGCGTCGATGCGCGAGACGCAGGCCAGTCTTGCGGCAATGCCAGGCGATGCCTTTGCCGCCATCGCCGCCAATCTGGCCGAGGGCGTCGAGGCCGTTAGCGGCGCTGTCGATCACATCGTGGGCAATTACGGCAAGGATGTGCGCAGCGTGGCCGTTGGTGCCGTGCCTTTCCTGCATCTGATGGGAATCGTTTCCGGCGGCTGGATGATGGCCCGTGCCGCGCTTGTCGCACAGGCCAGGATTGCCGGGGGAGATGCGGATCCGTTCTATCCTGCCAAGATCGCCACGGCGCGCTTCTTCGCCGAACATGTTCTCGTCATGGCGCCGAGCCTTGCACGCGAGGTGGTTACCGGTGGGGCGAGCGCCCTCGAACTCGACGAGGCGATGTTCTAGCTTCTGGCCCTTGCGCCGGTTACGCCGGATTCTGCGCCAGATGGGCTTCCAGCGCGACACATAGCGCCAGAACTTCCCGTTCGGCATCCGCGCAAAGGTTGCCGATGGGACCCTTGTCACGACAGGCGGCGTGGAGTTGTGCGGCCACGTCCTGGAGCGGATGGGCGTTGAAGTTGGCCGCCAGCCCTTTGTAGGTATGCGCCATCCGTCCCAGCGTTTCGGTATCGCCGCTGCTCGCGGCCTGGCGCATCTGCGCCAGGTCGGCGGGGACCAGATCAAGAAACTCCTGGGCGATGATGGCGACGATTTCGGCATCTGCCGTGGCGATTCCATCACGGTAATTGAATCCTGACGGTGCGGGGGATGGCATGGCAATGCTCCCTTTCTTCCCGGCGACTCCGGCCAGTACACGCAACAGGGCGTCGCGCTCGATCGGCATGGTCAGATATCCGTCGACGCCGGCCCCTGCCCCTTGCTGAGGCTCCTCGGGAAGGGCGGCCGCCGACAGTGCATAGATCGGTATCGCGGCAGGGGAATCCTGTTCCCGCTCGATGCGTCGGATTTCCCGGATCGTCGCCGGACCGTCGGTTGCCGGGTTTTGCAGATCCATCAGGATCAGCGCAAAGCGGCCTGCCTGCCACTTTGCGATTACGTCCCGCCCGCTCTCGGCGAAGCGGGCACGGTGTCCGCATTCCGCGAGGAGTGCTCCGATTGCCTCGCGGCTAACCGCATCGCTAGCGGCGACCAGAATTTCGATCGATCCGAATCCGGTTGACGCGTTGTCCCTGTCTGGCAGCAAAGAGAGCTGTTGCTGCGTGATCGTCGGTGTTGCTGCCAGTGGAAGCCGAACATGGAACGTGCTTCCGGTGCCGACCCTGCTCTCGACGTCAATGCTGCCCCCCATAAGTGCCACGAGGCGGCTTGATATTGTCAGGCCGAGGCCCGTGCCGCCATATCGACGAGTGGTCGATGCGTCTTCCTGGGCAAAGGCATCGAAGATCTGGTTCAGTCGATCTGCGGCGATGCCGATGCCGCTGTCCGATACCGAAAGATGCAGTATCGACATCTGTCGGTCGTCGTGCTCCAGTTCGCCACGCAACAAAACCTGACCTCGTTCGGTGAACTTGATCGCGTTGGTCAGCAGGTTCAGCAGCACCTGCCTTAGGCGCAAGGCATCTCCACTGACATCCCTGGGGAGATTGCCTGCAATCTCGCAGCGCAGCCCGAGTCCCTTCCCTGCGGCGCCTGGCTGCATCAGTTTCGTCACCGTCTCAAGCAGCCCATGCAGGTTGTAGTCAGAGATTTCCAGTCCGACCTTGCCTGCCTCGATTCTCGAAAAATCCAGCACTTCATTGACAATTGCAAGCAAGCCGTTGGCCGAGCTGCGGGCGATTCCAAGGAGTTCGCGTTGCTCCGCATTCAATGGACTGTCCAGCACCAGGTCGATCATGCCCATGATGCCGTTCATCGGTGTGCGGATTTCGTGGCTCATGTTGGCCAGGAAATCGCTCTTGGCGCGGTTTGACACCTCGGCGGATTCCTTGGCGAGCAGTGTGGCGTGCTCCATGGCCTTGCGTTCGGTGATGTCCGAGATCGTGCCGACGATTCCGGAGATCGAGCCGTCCGGCCGTGTGAGGGTGGCCTTGTGGTAAATGCCGTCGCGGACCGAACCGTTGCGGTTGGGGATCTGCGCTTCGTAGTCTTGTCGTGACACCGCTTGCAGCAGTTCGCGATCGCGCTGGTCGTGAATGGCGGCGCCTTCATCCGTTAGCAGTTCGAACGCGGTCTTGCCGAGGAAGTCCTCCCGACGGATGCCAAAGAACTGCTCGAATGCCTTGTTCAGTACCCGATAGCGCCGTGCCTCGTCCTTCACGTATACCGGCAGCGGAATCGCCTCCACCAGTTCCTGGTTGAAGTGGAGCTGTTCGCCAAGCCTTTCCAGGGCTTGCCGGCGGGTCGTGATGTCGGTACGGATTGCCACGTACTGATACGGTTCGCCGGAATCGTCGACGAAGGGAACTATCGTTGCGGAAACCCAGTAGAGGCGTCCGTCCTTGGCACGGTTCTGCAGTTCGCCATGCCAGACCTTGCCGGACGATATGCAGTCCCACATCTCGCGGAAGAACTCGGGGGGATGCAGGTCTGACTTGATGATGCGATGATTGGCTCCCTCCAGCTCGTCTCGCGAGTACCCGCTGATTTCGCAAAACTTGTCGTTTGCATAGGTGATGGTTCCTGTCCGGTCGGTGATGCTGACGATGGAGTGCTGGTCAAGCGCGAATTTCTGGTTCTCCAGCGCATTTTGCGCGGCGCGAATTGCCTTCAGGCTTTCATGCCGGTATTGCACCAGGCCGCTGATGATCTCGATCAGGTCTTCGAGGTTTTCGAAAGGATTGGTAGGTGGTTCGAAGCCGGCTTCAATCTGCAGTTCGTGCGCGGTACGCCGCAGGCGCGTAATGGCACTGTCGCGATCCGACAGCGCCGACTGGAGCCGATTGTTCGCGGCGGTCAGTTCCTGTGAACTGATGTCAAGGCTGCGCGAGCGCAGCGCAAGGTCGCGATCATGTTGCTCATAGGTAACGGAAATCCGTTCCAGCAGAACGTCCAGGCCAGACAGGAGAGATCGGAGTCTTTCCGGCAAGTCGCGGGAGTGTGCGGCATCCCGTGCTGCATGCAGCGCTTCACGTAGCTGTTCTTCCCCGTCGAGGCCGAGGTATCGCCTGACCTGCCGTAGCAGGGTCTTGTCCAGCACGGGAGAGGCGGGATCGCCAACCATGGGTAGTGTCTCGCTATTCGCCGATGGTCGTGATCGTCATGGTCTGGTTGTGCAGCCGGCATGTTCCCTCTGGCGCAAAGGGACTGATCTCTCCATAAGAGTAAAACCCGGCGAGGGTGGTGCCGCTGCCGAGCACCTTGGCGACGGCTTCGACCTCTTCGTCGGTACGGTCTCCCATCACGAGTTTTCTGCCGACGCAGGAGACGAGAATCGACAGGCTCTGCTGGGTCGTCCTTAGGCCCGCGACGGCTGACAGGGCGGCTTGCTCGGCACCGTCAACCAGGGCGTCGGTGGAGGCGTGCATCAGCTTGAGATAGCTGCCTTCGGTGATTTCGCCCGCCAGCGTCAGGCTGCCCTGGGCCTCATCGATACCGAGAATTGTCCGTATCAGGCCGATGGCACTGAGATCGTCACCGAGCATGGCGAACGGAAACAGCAGGCCGGATGCAGGAAGCTTTTCCGCATACTCGCCGAGGTAGCGCCGATACACGTCGAGAGCCGGTTCGCCGTCGAGTTCATAAAGCAGGTTCTGATCGCATCGCGTGATCTTCCTTGCCGGACCGAAGGCCTCCCAGCCACCGAAGGACCCATTGCCAATACGGAGACCTTCGCCACCGATACCGACGGCGACTATTGCGCGGTCCGACACGCCCGCCGGGCCCAGCGTATAGGTGCGCGAGAATCGGCCGTTGTCACCGGCAAGTCCGCCCATGATCGGGATGCCGGGGCGCAAAACATCCTTCATGCCCTCGACCAGCGCGCCGCCGTTGATGGCGACACCCTGGCCAAATACCAATACCGCCTTCAGGGCGGGCGCGGAGATGGCTTCGGCGAGGCGGCGTCCGGCGGCTGCCGAGTCGGTCATGGCGTCGAGATCGGTAGAGCCGACGGTCAGCCATGCATGCTCCATGGCAATTGCGGTGACTACTGCGCTGTTTTCGGTGACGCCACGGCCCGAGATTTCTCCCGCCGTCGAACATCCGATTCGTACCGCATCTGGGAAGTGCAGGGCCAGCGCGTCCGCCAGCGCCGGATCGACAAGAAACTGCGGCGCGGCAAAGACAAGAACAAGCGTGGGGGCGATTCCTGCCAGCCGTTCGAGTTCGGTGGTGATGGTGGCTGGATGGGGGAGCGTCGTCTGCGCAATTTTCATTGAGGGCGTATCCGGGCCGGGCGTTGACGGGTGTCAACAGGGAGTACGTGCCCCGTTAACTCGCCTCGGAATTATTCCCGGAAGGGTGGGCGCTTGTTTATCCGTGAAACGCGCGACAAACTGCGGAATCTACGTAGCCGGCGATTCGTCCCGCGCATCGCATGCCGATGCCCGGAAGGGGGGGCGCCGTTGCGTCAGATCCTACATCTGGGCGTAGATTGGTCCCTCGCCGCCCTGAGGCACAACCCAGTTGATGTTCTGCGTCGGATCTTTGATGTCGCAGGTCTTGCAATGCACACAGTTCTGCGCATTGATCTGCAGACGCGGGTCGCTGCCATCGTCATTGCGCACGATCTCGTATACGCCGGCGGGACAATAGCGCTGCTCGGGGGCGTCGTAACGTGCGAGGTTGGTTGCGATCGGTACTGTCGGGTCCGTCAGTCTCAGATGGCAGGGCTGGTCTTCTTCGTGATTGGTGTTGGAAAGGAATACCGACGACAGGCGATCGAAGGTCAGCACGCCATCCGGCTTGTCGTAATGGATCGGCTTGCATTCCTCCGCAGGCCTGAGCTTCTCATGGTCGGCGGAATTGTGCATGGTCCAGGGCGCCTTGCCACGGAACAGCACCTGATCGATGCCGAAGCCGATCGAGCCGCTCCACAGGCCCTTCGCCATCCAGGGCTTGAAGTTGCGTGCCTGGTGCAACTCGTCGTGCAGCCACGAGGCAAGGAACAGGTCGGGGTATTCGGCGAGTTCGTCGCCGGTACGTCCGGCCGCCAGCGCCGTCGCCGTGGCTTCCGCCGCCAGCATGCCGCTCTTGATCGCGGCATGGCTGCCCTTGATGCGCGAGGCGACCAGCATCCCGGCGTCGTCGCCGATCAGGGCGCCACCGGGGAAGCTCAGCTTCGGCAGGGACTGCAGGCCACCGGCGGCCAGCGCCCGCGCGCCGTAGGCTAGACGCTTGCCGCCCTTGAACATCGGTGCGATCTGCGGATGGGTCTTGAGTCGCTGCATTTCCTCGAAGGGCGAGAGATGGGGGTTTTTGTACCCGAGGCCGACGACTTGTCCGATCGATACCAGGTTTTCACCAAGGTGGTAGATGAAGCCGCCGCCGTAGGTATCCGAAGCCATCGGCCAGCCGAATGTATGCCAGACCAGCCCTTTCTCGTGCTGCTCGGGATCTACCTCCCAGAGTTCCTTGATGCCAAGGGCGTAGGTCTGCGGGTCGGAGTTCTCCCGCAGTCCGAACTTTGCCTCGACCTGTTTGCCGAGGTGGCCCCGGCAGCCTTCGGCAAAGAGCGTGTATTTGGCGAGGAGCTCCATGCCGGGCTGGTGATTGGGACCGGGCTGTCCATCGCGGCCGATGCCCATGTCGCCGGTGGCAACCCCCCGCACCGCACCCTTTTCGTCGTAGAGCACTTCGGCCCCGGCGAAGCCGGGATAGACCTCGACGCCAAGGGCTTCAGCTTGCGCGCCGAGCCAGCGGCAGACCTGGCCGAGGCTGATGATGTAGTTGCCGTGGTTCTTGAAACAGCCCGGCAGGGCGAAGACCGGAAGGTCGACGAAGCCGTAGCGGGTGAGAAAGGTCATGCGGTCGCGCGTGACGGCGGTCTCAAGGGGCGCCCCTTGAGTCTGCCAGTCGGGGAACAGCTCGGTGATCGCTCGCGGGTCCATGACGGCGCCGGAGAGGATGTGGGCGCCGATTTCCGATCCCTTCTCGATCAGGCAGACGTTGATTCCGGCGTCGATCTGCTTGAGCCGGATCGCCGCCGACAGGCCGGCCGGGCCGCCGCCGACGATGACAACATCAAATTCCATGGACTCGCGTTGCATGCTGACCTCGATCGAACGAATTGATCGACTGATTATAATGTTGAAGCACTCTTCAATTCGGTACGTACCGCCTGATGGAACACCACCGCACGCTTGTTTACAGCAATCGCATGCCTGTCCGCTGGGGCGACCAGGATGCCATGGGACACGTCAATAACACGGTCTATTTCCGCTACATGGAGCAGGCCCGGATCGAGTGGCTGGAGTCATTCGGCTTCGGCACCTCGGCAACCGGCGAGGAGGGGCCCGTGATCGTGAACGCCAGTTGCACCTTCCTGCTGCCCGTCACCTATCCCGGCGTCATCGATTGCCGGATGTTTTGCGGTCATCCGGGTCGCAGCAGCATTCCAACCTACTACGAGATGCGCGTCGACGGCGACGATCGTATTTATGCTGAAGGTGCGGCGAAGCTGGTGTGGATCAATCCGCGCACCGGCAAGTCGATTCCCCTGCCCGAATCGATGCGCGCGGCCTGCCTCTGACTTTTCCGGAATTCTTCCCATGAGCAAAGCAAATTCGCCCCTGTGGCAACCCGATCGCAAGCGCGTCGCGGCATCCCGCCTCACGGCCTTCGCAAGGACCGCCGGCAAGCGCTGGAATCGCCGTCTCGCCAGCGCCGACTTTTCCGAGCTGCATCGCTGGTCGGTGGAACATGCGGAGGAGTTCTGGGTCTCTGTCTGGGAATTCTGCGGCGTGATCGGCGATATCGGCGAACGCGTGGTGATCGATCGCGACAGGATGCCGGGGGCGCGGTGGTTTCCCGATGCGCGCCTGAACTTCGCGGAGAACCTGTTGTGCCGTCCCGGGAACCCGGATGCCCTCGTGTTCTGGGGGGAGGACAAGGTGCGCGGTCAGGTCAGCCGGGCCGAGCTGCATCGCGCTGTTGCCCAAACCGCAGCGGCTCTGCGCAAGGCCGGTGTCGGCAAGGGTGACCGGGTGGCTGCCTACCTGCCAAACATACCCGCGACAGTGGTGGCGATGCTGGCGACCGCCTCGATCGGCGCCATATTTTCATCGGCGTCGCCGGACTTCGGTGTTCAGGGGGTCATCGATCGCTTCGGCCAGATCGAACCGAAGGTGTTGTTCGCCTGCGACGGCTACTGGTACAACGGCAAGCTGGTGGACTGCCTGGAGAAGGTACGGGAGATCGCCGATCGGATGCCCGGCCTGCAGCGCGTGGTTGTCGTGCCCTATGCCGGCAGCGGCGGCGCCAAGGACGTGCGCAACGGCATCACGCTGGGAGATTTCCTTGCGCCCCACGCGGCGGAAAGCAAGGTCCGCTTCGAGCGCCTGCCCTTCGATCATCCGCTCTACATCATGTACTCGTCGGGCACGACCGGCGTGCCCAAGTGCATCGTGCATAGTGCCGGCGGGGCCTTGCTCCAGCATCTGAAAGAGCATCAGTTGCACGGTGACGTGCGGCAGGGGGATCGGTTGTTCTACTTCACCACCTGCGGCTGGATGATGTGGAACTGGCTGGTCAGCGGCCTGGCTTCCGGCGCGACGCTGCTGCTGTATGACGGATCCCCATTCGTCGGTCGCGGCAGCATCCTGTTCGACTATGCCGATGCCGAAGGCATGACCCATCTCGGAACCTCGGCAAAGTTCATCGATGCCATCGCCAAGATCGAGCTCCAGCCGCGCAGGACGCACCGGCTGGCGCCGCTGCGTGCGCTGTTCTCGACGGGCAGTCCGCTGGTTCCGGAAGGATTCGACTACGTGTACCGGGATATCAAGCAGGATCTCCAGCTCGCGTCCGTGTCGGGCGGCACGGACATCGTCTCCTGTTTCGTCATCGGCAATCCCAACGGCCCGGTATTCCGGGGCGAGATCCAGTGCCCAGGACTGGGGATGGCGGTCGATGTGTTCGACGATGCCGGCAGGCCGCTACGCGGTGCGAAGGGCGAACTGGTCTGCACCCGCAGCTTCCCGGTAATGCCGATCGGTTTCTGGAACGATAGCGACGGAAGCCGCTACCACGCGGCCTATTTCGATCGTTTCGACAATGTCTGGTGCCATGGGGATTTTGCCGAGATCACGGCCCATGGCGGTTTCATCATCTACGGTCGTTCGGATGCGACGCTGAATCCGGGCGGCGTGCGCATCGGCACGGCGGAAATCTATCGCCAGGTCGAAAAGCTGCCCGAGGTTGTCGAGTCTATTGTCATTGGCCAGGACTGGCCGCCAGGCAACAGTGGCGACGTCAGGGTGGTGCTGTTCGTCAAGCTGAGGGAAGGGATGTCACTCGACGAGGCATTGGAGAAGCGGATCAAGCAGGTGATCCGGGACAACACCACCCCGCGCCATGTACCGGCCAGGATTCTGCAGGTGGCGGATATCCCGCGCACCAAGAGCGGCAAGATCGTCGAACTCGCCGTACGCAATGTGGTGCATGGCCAGCCGGTGAAGAACGTGGAAGCCCTGGCCAATGCCGAAGCGCTAGAGCATTTCCGCAATCGTCAGGAATTGATCGCCTGACCTGCGCCGGGTTTCGGGACCTGCAACTGCCAGGTCGCCTGATCGTCCAGCGCCAGTGTTGCAGATAGCCAGGGCAGCGACGACGCCAGGGCGCTGTGCAGTGTCCAGGGCGGATTGATGACGAACATCGCGCTGCCGTGCATGCCATGGCCCTGGGTGGCAGGTCCGCGCACGCTGAGGCTGGCGAAAAGCCAATCCACGGGTAGCTTCTTCAGTTTCTCGGGCAGGGCATTTGCCTCGATCGAGGGCAGGAATGGAAGCCACACCAGGAAGGTTCCCGTGGCAAAGCGCTTGATGCCCTCCTTCACGGCGGTAACGACTTTCGGATAGTCGCTTTTCACCTCGTACGGCGGGTCGATCAGCACGATGCCGCGACGGGAAGAGGGTGGCAGACTGGCCTTGATGATCTCGAAGCCATCGGCCTTGTCCAGCATGATGCGTCGATCCGCTGCGGCGAACCCGGCGCGTAGCTGCTCGAAGTCGGTGGGATGCAGCTCGCAAAAACGCAGGCTGTCGCCGCGTCGACTGAGGTGCGCAGCAAGCCAGGGGGAGCCGGGATAGCGCTTGAGCCGAAGTCCCTCGTTGCAGTCCTGCAAGGCCCGCATGTAGCCGGACATCGGCGCCGGCAGGTCATGGCGGTTCCACAGGCGTGCGATGCCGTCCTTGTACTCGCCGGTCTTCCTGGCCTGGGCTGAATCGAGCACGTAGAGCCCGGCACCGGCGTGGGTGTCCAGCACGAGGTAGGGCTTGTCCTTCGTGTTCAGGTGTTCCAGGCAGAGGGTGAACACCAGGTGCTTGAGGATGTCCGCGTGATTCCCGGCGTGGAACGCGTGGCGGTAGCTGAGCATGGGGCGGCGATAGAATGCGCAAACATGGATGATACGCAGGGTATCCGGGTTTCCAAACTACTCGCCGAACGCGGCCTGTGTTCGCGTCGGGAGGCGGACGCCTTCATCGAACGCGGGCTGGTGTTTGTCGATGGTCAGCGCATCACGCAGCTAGGAACTCGGGCGGCATCGAACGCCATCGTGACGCTTGCACCCCAGGCACGCGCCACCCAGGCACGCCAGGCCACGATCCTGCTGCACAAGCCCATCGGCTACGTTTCCGGGCAGGCCGAAGACGGACACCGCCCTGCCGTCGCCCTGGTATCCGCGCAGAGTCAGCTTGCCCGGGACAGTCCGCGTTTCCAACCGGCGTGTCTGCGGGGGATTGCGCCGGCAGGTCGCCTTGACATCGACTCGACGGGCTTGCTGGTACTGACCCAGGATGGCCGCATTGCACGCCGTCTGATCGGGGATGACTCCGTGGTCGAGAAGGAATATTTGGTCCGGGTCGAGGGAGGCCTGGATGCGCGCGGACTGGCGCTGCTCAATCATGGACTCGAACTCGATGGCAAGAAGTTGCGTCCGGCAAAAGTCGAATGGGCGAATGCCGAGCAACTCAGGTTTGTTCTGGTTGAAGGGCGCAAACGGCAAATCCGGCGCATGTGTGCCCTGGTTGGCCTGACTGTGACCGGCCTGAAACGCGTTCGTATCGGACGGGTGCGCCTGGGGGATCTCCCCTTGGGTCAGTGGCGCTTCCTTCGTGACGGGGAGGGCTTCTGAAGCGATGGATACGGGAAATGCATCGGAAGCCCCGGTAGCCGATACCCCGGCCAAAAAAAGCCTCAGGTTCTGGCGCGCACTGGCCTTGACCCTGGCGGCGATCGTGGCTGCACTTGCTTTTGCTGCCTACTCCCAGCCGGACCTGTTGCTCAACTACTCGGGCTTGCGATACTGCGGATAGGGCACTGTTTTGATTGCCTTCTATCAATTCAGTCACTATAATGGCCGGCTTTCCCTTGCTCCACCCGTTCGCATGCGGGGGAGCTGAAACTTACCCACAAGGAGATTGCATGCGCCATTACGAAATCGTATTTATCGTTCACCCGGATCAGTCGGAGCAGGTTCCCGCGATGATCGAGCGTTACAAGACGCTGGTCACCGGCCGCAACGGGGCCATTCATCGACTCGAAGACTGGGGCCGTCGTCAGATGGCATACCCGATCCAGAAGGTCCACAAGGCCCACTATGTGCTCATGAACATCGAGTGCGACGGTGAAACCCTGGCTGAACTCGAGCACGCCTTCAAGTTCAACGATGCCGTGCTGCGTCACCTGACGGTGAAGATGCGCAAGGCCGTCGCGACCCCCTCGCCGATGATGAAGGAAGAGAAGTCGCGCTCGCTGACCCAGCCCGAAGCCAAGGTGGAGGCTCCTGCGGCGGCCTGATGGCGCCGGAAGAGAGCAACCTGACGAAGCTGTCGGGTCGCGTGCTCGAACGTGGCGCCTTGCGCCATACTCCGGCCGGCATCCCGGTACTCGACTTCCTGCTTGCGCATACCTCGATCCAGATCGAGGCCGAGCAAAAGCGAACCGTGGAATGCGAGATGGCTTGCATGGCAGTGGGCCGGATAGCCCAGGTCATGGTGGCGACGACACCGGGGAGCAGGGTCAACGTGGCGGGTTTTCTTGCCGCCCGGAGCCTGAAGCGACGCAGCCCGATACTTCATGTGACTACAGTCGAATTCGAAGAAGGAACAGAAAATGGCATTCAAACCGAAAAGCAAGACCGGCGTTAAGCGCAAGGACGACAAGGGCCGCAGCATGTTCAAGCGGCGCAAGTTCTGTCGCTTCACGGCCGAGAAGATCGAAGAGATCGATTACAAGGACGTGGATATCCTGAAGGACTTCGTTGCCGAGAACGCCAAGATCATGCCCGCGCGTATCACCGGTACCAAGACCGGCTACCAGCGCCAGCTCTCGACGGCCATCAAGCGCGCGCGCTTCCTGGCGCTCCTGCCCTACACCGACCTGCACCAGTAAGCGAGGAAACGATCATGCAAGTCATTCTCATGGAAAAAGTGGTCAACCTCGGCAGCCTGGGCGACGTCGTCAAGGTCAAGGACGGCTACGCCCGCAACTTCCTGATCCCGCAGGGCAAGGCCAAGCGTGCCACCGATGCCAACCGCAAGATCTTCGAAGAGAAGCGCGCCGAACTCGAGCGTATCCAGGCGGAGGCAGTCGCTGCCGCCCAGGCGCAAGCCGAGAAGCTCGAAGGCCTGATGGTTCAGATCACGCGCAAGACCGGCGTCGATGGTCGCCTGTTTGGCTCGGTTTCCGCGCACGACGTGCTCGAGGCACTGGAGGCCCAGGGCTTCACGGTCGAGAAGGGCGCCGTCCGCATGCCGGAAGGTCCGCTCAAGATGATTGGCGATGCCCCGGTCCAGATCGCGCTGCACACGGATGTGACGGCAACGATCACGGTCTCTGTTCTCGGCGAGTAGTTCAGCAGTTTGCGTAGCATTGATCGGACCGCCGGTGTGAATCGGCGGTCTTTTCAATTGTAGCTATGGCTGGGCGTGGCGCCGTCGAGCGACCATGTACGGCCCTTTGGGGGGGGACTTGATGAGCTCGCAGGCGCGACATGCTGCGTTTGGATCAGGTGACGGTCGTCGGCACATGTACGCATCAGGGGCAATGTGTTGCGCCGTTTCCAACTCTGAAGCCCCCGTGCAGCCGTGAGTGGTAATCAAACACACCTTGTCGCGATGCTTCTGGCTGCCGTGGCATCGGCGGCAATGCTCAAGTTGCTTTTGCGGCAGGCGCACGCGCTACCGGTCGATCGGCCCAACGAGCGATCGCTGCACCAGCGCCCCACGCCCCGCATTGGCGGCCTGGCGGTATTCCCAGCGATTACGGCAGCGAGTGTCGCGGTCGGCCTTGGAGATCCAGCGCTGTGGTTGCTGCTCACCCTAGCGGGCGTATTGTTCATGCTGTCCCTGGTCGATGACCGACACAATCTTCCCGCCGGCATCCGTTTCGGAACTCATTTTGCCGTGGCGCTGATCTTTGCCTATTGGTCCGCCGGAGCGAGCCTGCTTGCCCTTGCAGGTGTCATTGCGATTACCTGGATGACCAATCTCTACAACTTCATGGATGGCGCAAACGGATTGGCCGGCGGCATGAGCGTGATCGGTTTCGCTGTTCTGGGTGTGGCGTCAGGCAATGAAGTGCTGGCCAGTGCTGTCGTCGGGGCCGCAGGAGCATTTCTCTGGTTCAATTTCGATCCAGCTAGGGTCTTTCTCGGGGATGCCGGATCCGTACCGCTCGGATTCATTGCGGCAGGGCTTTCCTTTCTGGGTGTCGTGGAGGGGCAGTGGCCACTATGGTTTCCCCTGCTTGCATTTGCTCCGTTCGTTATCGATGCCTCGGTAACCCTGGTCAGACGAATGCTGCGTCGCGAACGCTTTTGGGCTGCGCACAGGCAACATTACTATCAGCGCCTGATTCGCCTGGGATGGTCGCATCGACGCCTCGCGCTGGCCGAGTATCTGCTGATGGCTGGAAGCGGATTGCTGGGAATACTGCTGTTGTCTGCGCCGATCGCCTGGCAGCTTGCAGGTGTTGGCCTGTGCCTTCTGGTCCATGTGGGTCTCATGTTCTGGATTGACAAGGCCTGGCAATCATCGGGAAGAGCCGCATGAGGCGTAGCGCGCTGATCTTCATCCACGACCTGCTCATGGTTGCGCTTGCATGGCTGGGGGCATACTGGTTGCGCTTCAACCTCGAGATTCCAGGGGAGTTCGTGGTCGCCATGTGGGCGGCTATGGCCATAGTCGTGCCGGTGCAGGGTGCAGTGTTCTATGCCTTTGGCTTGTATCGCGGACTCTGGCGGTTTGCCAGCGTTTCGGACCTGAAGCGCATCCTGGCCGCCTGCGGCATAGCTGGCCTGGCCACACCAGCGGCGCTTGTCATGACCCAGCACTTGAACCAGGTTCCTCGCTCGGTATTCATTCTTAGCCCGCTTCTCCTCGTTCTTCTGATGGGTGGCGTGCGATTCACCTATCGTGCATGGAAAGATGGCCATTTCTTTCTGCGTCGTACGGGCATTGGAACTCCAGTCCTGATAGTCGGCGCTGACGAGACGGCGATGCGATTGATCAAGGAACTGGAGACCAGCCGCGTCTGGCGCGTTGTCGGAATTGTCGAACCTGTCGCATCCCGTGCCGGACGCCAGCTCGGAGGCGTTCCGATACTGGGAGGCATTGACCAGATTCACGATCATGCAATTCGATCCGAAGTACGCTCCGCGATCATTGCCATGCCGGCGGCCTCCGTGGCCGAACGTCGGCGCGCGACAGAAGCGGTTGCCGCCGCCGGCCTGGCGGCAATGACGGTGCCATCGATCGACGATTTGCTGACCGGACGCGTGGCAATTTCGGCCATACGCAAAGTCGAACTCGAGGACCTCCTTGGGCGGGACCGGGTGGAACTCGACAAGGTGGGGCTGTCACAACAGATGGCGGGCAAGGTCATTCTGATCACCGGTGCCGGCGGTTCAATCGGATCCGAATTGTGCCGTCAGATCGCGTCGTTCAATCCGAGAATGATGATTTTTGTGGAACTCTCGGAATTCGCGCTTTACGGCATCGAACAGGAGTTCGCGGGCATGCCGGCAAGGTACGTTATCGGCGACGTGAAGGACTCCGCACGCATGCACGCGGTCTTTACCGAGCACCGGCCGGACATCGTTTTTCATGCCGCCGCCTACAAACATGTTCCGATGATGGAGCGTGCCAACGCCTGGGAGGCGGTGCGCAACAATGTACTGGGAACACTCGTGGTGGCTCGCGCCGCGATGGCCTCCGGCGCGAGCGAGTTCGTTCTGATATCGACGGACAAGGCGGTGAATCCAACCAATGTCATGGGGGCAAGCAAGCGGCTTGCCGAGATGGTGTGTCAGACCTTGCAGGAACAGTGCGTAGAAACGCGCTTTGCAATGGTCCGCTTTGGCAACGTTTTGGGGTCCTCGGGAAGCGTCATTCCGTTGTTTCGCGAGCAGATCGCGCGCGGTGGTCCGGTGACGGTAACCCACCCCGAAATCATCCGCTATTTCATGCTGATTCCGGAAGCTGCCCAACTGGTACTTCAGGCAGGGCTGTTGGCGGCGCGGGATGATGCGCGTGGACAAGTATTCGTAATGGACATGGGTGAACCTGTCCGGATCGCTGATCTCGCGCGCGACATGATCCGACTCTCCGGGTTCTCCGAAGACGATATCCGCGTCGAATTCACCGGATTGCGTCCTGGCGAGAAACTGTACGAGGAATTGCTTGCGGATGGTGAGGCAACCTTGCCGACCCCTCATCCGAAACTCCGAATCGCGAAGCCCACGCTTGTACCCGGATCACAATGGTTGGGCGATCTGGAGACCTGGCTGTTGCAGCCGGTTTGCGACGAGTCGGGGACAAAACTTGGCTTGAAGGCGCGGATTCCCGAGTACTCACCTTCGGAATCCTGACGACAGAGCCGCGTGTGCCCCAGCAGCAAGTAACGGGCCACAAAGAATTCGGGAAATTCACAGCTTTCCCACAATCCCTCCACAGCTTATCCACTTAACAGGCTGCGCCTCACGGTCTAGACTGCTCGCTTAGCTCTGGAGACGTCGATGGCTCAGGTACGTGCCTTCAATCCCCAGCAACCTGCGGATCCACAGGTTGCTGCACTCAAACTTCCCCCGCATTCGATTGAAGCTGAACAGTCGCTGATCGGCGGTCTGCTGATCGACAACGCGGCCTGGGACCGGATCGGGGATGTGGTTCGCGAGACCGATTTTTATCGCGATGACCATCGGCGGATATTTCGGCACATCGGCAAGCTGATCCAGAACGGACGCCCCGCCGACGTGGTGACGGTCTACGAATCGATCGAAGGATCGAACGAAGTCGATCAGACAGGTGGATTGGCTTACCTGGGCGAAATCGCCAATGCAACGCCGTCCGCCGCCAATATCCGGCGTTATGCCGAGATCGTGCGTGAGCGGGCCATCCTCCGCCAGCTTGTCACCACGGGAGACGAAATTGCCGGCAGTGCGCTGAATCCGGCTGGGCGCGATGTCAAGCAGTTGCTCGACGAGGCCGAACGCAAGATCTTCCAGATTGCCGAAGCCGGAAACCGCTCCAGCAACGGTTTTGTCGCCATCCAGCCCTTGCTGGGCGAGGTGGTGGAACGGATGGAAACCCTGCTCGCCCGCGACAACCAGTCGGACATCACCGGTGTTGCCACCGGCTTTGTCGATCTCGACAAGATGACTTCGGGATTGCAGGGCGGCGACATGATCGTGGTTGCCGGAAGACCCTCGATGGGCAAGACCGCATTCGCCTTGAACATTGCCGAGCATGTCGGTGTGGATCAGCGCCTGCCGGTGGCCATCTTCAGCCTGGAAATGTCGGGCCCGCAATTGGCAACGCGCTTTTTGTCTTCCGTGGGACGCATCGACCAGTCGAAGCTGCGGACTGGCAGGCTTACGGATGACGAGTGGGATCGGATGACGGTGGCTCTGGGCAAGCTTCACGAAGCCCCCATCCACATTGACGAAACCGGTGCCATCAATTCGACCGACCTGAGGGCTCGGGCGCGACGCTTGCATCGCCAGTTCGGCAAACTCGGCCTCATTGTGATCGACTATATCCAGTTGATGAGTTCCGGCCGCGAGGGCGAGAACCGCGCCACGGAGATCTCCGAGATTTCCCGTTCCATCAAGGCGCTCGCCAAGGAGCTTGACGTTCCCATCATTGCGCTGTCGCAGTTGTCGCGCAAGGTCGAGGAGCGCAACGACAAGCGCCCGCTGATGAGCGATCTGCGCGAATCCGGCGCCATCGAGCAGGATGCTGACATCATTCTGATGATGTACCGCGAGGAGTACTACAAACCTGACACCCAGGACAAGGGCACGGCCGAGGCAATCATCGGCAAGCACCGGAACGGTCCGGTGGGAACGGTACGCCTGACCTTCCTTGGCGAATTCACGCGCTTCGAGAACTTCGCCTCCGGGTCGTCCTATTGAGAGGCAAGCGACAAGGATGACGGGCGGTCGGTCGTGCAAACCACGCGCGGACGTTTCCTGGCGTGGGCCTTACAGCACTTCCGCCGCGTGATCCGCCAGTCGTGAGCGTTCGCCGCGCTGCAGGGTGACGTGGCCCGAATGGGGCCAGCCCTTGAAGCGATCCACCACGTAGGTAAGGCCGGAACTGCCTTCCGTCAGGTAGGGCGTGTCGATCTGCGCAATGTTGCCGAGGCAGACCACCTTCGTTCCTGGGCCGGCGCGGGTGATCAGGGTTTTCATCTGCTTGGGTGTCAGGTTCTGCGCCTCGTCGATGATCAGGAACTTGTTGAGAAAGGTTCGCCCGCGCATGAAGTTGAGCGACTTGATCTTGATCCGGCTGCGGATCAGATCCATGGTCGCCGCGCGGCCCCAGTCTCCACCGTAGGCGCCGCCGGATTGGGTTCCCGGGGGCGATTCGGCCGGCTTGTTGAGTACGTCGAGGTTGTCCTCCAGCGCGCCCATCCAGGGGGTCATCTTCTCTTCCTCCGTGCCGGGGAGGAAGCCGATGTCCTCGCCGACCGGAACGGTCACGCGGGTGATGATGATTTCGGAGAACAGCTTGTTCTCCAGGGTCTGCGTCAGTGCTGCGGCCAGGGTCAGCAGGGTTTTGCCGGTACCGGCCTGACCCAGCAGGGTGACGAAGTCGATCTCGGGATTCATCAGCAGGTTGAGCGCGAAGTTCTGCTCGCGATTGCGCGCTGTGATGCCCCACACCGCGTTCTTGGCGTGGCTGTAATCGATCAGCGTTTCAAGCTCGGCGGTCTTGCCGCCGCCCTCGCGCACCCAGGCCTGCAGCGGTTGGGCGCCTTCTTGCCAGACGAATTCGTTGACCAGCATTTCCGGGCACAGCGGGCCGCGTATGCGGTAATAGGTGCGGCTGTCCTTTTTCCATGACTCCAGACCCTTGCCGTGCGTGTCCCAGAAGTCAGGCGGCAACTCGCGCGTGCCGGTGTACAGGAGGTCGGTATCCTCAAGCACCTTGTCGTTGAAGTAGTCCTGCGCTTCGAGGCCCAACGCGCGGGCCTTGATCCGCATGTTGATGTCCTTGGAGACCAGGATGACGCTGCGTCCGGAGTATTTCTGCCCCAGATGCATTACAACGCCGATGATCTGGTTGTCGGCGCGGGCGGTCGGCAGCGACGCCGGGAGGATGCCGTTGATGGCTTCGGTCTGGAAGAAAAGCCGGCCCGTCGCCAGTCCGCGCGATGGTTCGTTCAGCGCGATGCCGCTGGCCATGTCGTGTTCCGCGCCGGACACCAGTTCATCGAGCATGCGGCTGCTTTGGCGGGCATTGCGGGCGACCTCGGACATGCCTTTCTTGTTTGCATCGAGTTCTTCCAGGGTCATCATGGGCACGTAGATGTCGTGCTCCTCGAAGCGGAAGAGGCTCAGCGGGTCGTGCATCAGGACGTTCGTGTCGAGGATGAATAGCTTGGTCGCGGGCTGCTTGCGCCCCCTGGCACGCGTGGCATTCATTTTTGCTCCTGGCTGGAGTGGTGACGGCTTGACGATAGCGGCGCAAGCGTCGGCTTAGCCGCCGGGAAGGACCCGAAACCCCGTCCTGTTCCCGATTAGAGTTTGCGTACCGCGTCGAGCACGGTGGCGGCATTGCCGTCCGCCCGGGTTGCCCGCCATTCCTGGCGCAGGACGCCCTTGCCGTCGATCAGGAAGGTGGAGCGCTCGATGCCCAGTACCTTCTTGCCGTAGAGCATCTTGTTCTTGACCACGTCGAACATGCGACAAAGGACGCCTTCGATATCCGAGATCAGTTCGAAGGGCAGGCCCAGCTTGGCCTTGAACCCCTCGTGGGACCTGAGCGAGTCGCGCGAGACGCCGAACACCGCACAACCGGCCCTGACAAACTCGCCGTGCAGGTCGCGGAACTGCTGGGCCTGCGTGGTGCAGCCCGGGGTATTGTCCTTGGGGTAGAAATAGAGCACCAGCGGCTTGCCGAGGTGCGCCGACAGGGAGAACTCGCCACCCGTGGCGGGGGCGGTGAAATCGGGCACCTGCAAGCCCACGGCCGAAGGGGGCGGTGGTGGCGAGATGAAGGGATCGTTCATTTACGCGGCTTCCTTCCAGGTAGTTAAGAACTCCTCGCCCTGCACGAGCAATTGTCCGGAACGTCCGGGGACTTCGCCGTACAGGATTTCATGGCGTGGTAACTGCTGGGGGTCAAGCGTTTCGCGCAGCCGGCCCAGCGATACCATCTCGTAGCCCTGTTCGCGCCAGGCGGTGAGAAGGCGCTCAAGGATTTCACCGAATTTCATGCCCTCGAGTTCGGCGTGCAAGGTGAACACGTGATCCTGATTCGCCTCGGCCGTGAGGCGCAGCAGGTGCAGGTGGACATTTTCGGGGCTCAGGTCGTCGATGCCGATGAGTTCATCGAGTGTTGGCAATGTCGTAGGCAGTTGCGGGCAATCCACAATCTCGGCGTTCCACAGCGGGATGAAGGGGTGTCGTCCCCGACAGTCGGACGCCCATTGGTAGCCGAGTCGCTGCGTCAGGCGCAGGGCATGGGCATTCATCTGCCAGCCGGCGGCACCGTGACAGTGCGGATCGACGCCGAAGACTTCGGCATAGCGCCGATGTGCCAGGTGCATCTGGGTTTCGGTCCAGTCGGGTCGGGCATTGGCGACACCGTCCTGCCACTTCACATGATCCCAGCAGTGAATGCCGGTTTCAAAGCCGGCATCGCGCGTGGCGCGCATGATCTCCGCGCCGCGACGGCCGATATCCGGCCCGGGAAGCAAGGTTCCGTAAAGCAGCGTTTGCAAGCCGTAATGAGAGACTACCGAGGTACGCTGGACCTTCTTTAGGAATCCGGGCCGGAATGCACGCTTGATCGCGCGGCCGGTGTGGTCCGGGCCCAGCGAAAACAGGAAGGTCGCGTCGGCGCGGTTGCGACGCAGGATTTCAACCAGACGGGGCACGCCTTGCAGTGTCCCGCGCCAGGTGTCTACATCGATTTTCAGGGCCAGCTTCGGCATCGTGGATCCACTTGGAGGCCAGGCAAAACCTTGGTCG